>ENA-UPTA01001661-UPTA01001661.1-activated-sludge-metagenome-genome-assembly--contig:-NODE-1661-length-24315-cov-5.950495_pt1 | contig 24315 bp, 17 predicted proteins | sample MGYA00238184_ERZ773361 | MGnify/ENA primary metagenome ERZ773361 (study PRJEB29100, sample SAMN05720205) | activated sludge metagenome | isolation source: anaerobic digester from wastewater... | reverse complement strand
AGCAAGGCCGAAGCGGTAAAGCGCAAGCAAACGAAGCCCGCGGCCTAGCGGGCGGTGCATCAGATCATCCTGGATTGACAATAATAATTTCGGATATCATCACAGAGACGGAGCCATATTTTTAGAGGGCTTACAGCTAGCTGTAAGCCCTCTAAAAAGATGGCTCCCCCGACGGTACTCTCATCGAGTCGGTGGTCAGGGCTCCAATGTGCTAACCAATCTTGAAAACTCTCTGAATACCGAGTTTATCCCCCGACGGTACTCTCATAGAGTCGATGGACAGGGCTCCAATGTGCTAACCAATCCTGAAAACTCTCTGAATACCGAGTTTATCCCCGGACGGTATTCAGATTCAGGCCTGTTATGGCACTTCACCGCGCTTGTGACCGAACAGGGCAAATGGAACCACCGCATCATTTCCATCGTCCGCGAAGGCCAGACGCCTGACCAAGCCCGCAGGATCCGCCCCAAACCGCCCAAAACCTACCGCAACCCCATCTTCCGAGCCAAGGAATACGCCCGTATGATCGAATCAGGCCTTGCCAAGAACGAAAGCGACCTTGCCCGTAAAGTCGGCATCTCCCGGGTCAGGATATGGCAATACACAAGCCTTCTCGGCCTTAATACCACATTGATCGAAGCCGTCGAAGCGCTGGGCGATCCTATGCCCAAACGTCTCGTCACTGAACGTCAGCTACGGCAAGCACTCAAAGATCCCAAAGAACAACATAAAATACTATCCACAATCAAAAACTAAAGAATGCCCATAGAGTTAAACTTATTTTCTACGATAGTCCGGGCAACCTTCCCTGAGGGGTCTTGCCCTCCGGTGATATTGCATGCAAATACATAGGTTGTCTCATTACTTTCAAGGAACCCAACATACCATCCCACACCCATGCCGGAGCCGGTCTTGCCGTAAAGTGTACCCTTTTCCGTTTTAGACGCCAGCATGATGTCTTTTAAGATAGCGACGTTATCTTTATTAAACGGTAATTTTCCATCAAGGAGTTTATTCAATAAGTCTACCTGTTCATCCGCACTAATCATGATCGGCTTGTTGTTCAGCCTTGGAAGCCAAAAGGTATCAATACCCGCTGAAATATCCTGAGATCCATATCCGATCTTTCCTATATATTCCTTCATCCGTTCAGCACCAATTTGCCGGGCCAGCCCCTGAAATGCCGGAACTGCTGAAACTCGAAAAGCCTCACGAAGGGTTAAATCCTTGTTCCATCCTTCTATGTCACGATGAACGCCGTCCCACTTATACCAAGGATCATCCGGTTTATTTAATAAACCAAGCTCAAGACCAATGAGCGTATTGTATATCTTGAAAGTTGAACACGGGGCAATGCGTAGGGCGCTCCTGTCGGGATTGACATTCATCGTCTTACCCGAGGCGCGATCATAAATGACCAACGCCGTGTCATAGCCACCTAATAATGACTTATCAATCTCTTGAGCACCTGAAAGATCGGGAACAAACAAAAAGACTGATAACATGAGTGTTCCGAGAACCGTCTTAAATTGTCCGCAAATATTTTTCATATGCCTACCGCACCACCTCAATAAACCTCCCGACAACCGCAAATTCATCAACAGCGTCTGCATCCAGCTCGATCATAAGCATAACTACGTCTCTTTTTTATCAATATGCCCAATCGCTCTATGAAGGATGGAAAAATCCTCGGCATTAGCAAGTACCAGTAAAACATCCCCACCCTGTATAACGGTTGATCCTGCCGGGATAACAAATTTATCATTCCTTGAAATAAGCATGATCAAACACTTTTCGGGGACGTTCAAATCTCGGATTGTTTTGCCGATAGCTTCTGAATTATAAGGCACGATCAGATCGTTTAAGTCCGCATCGATGCCCTCCACTTTCTCAAATTCAATGGGGTAAGGTTTCCTGTCCATAAATGGCGCGTTCAGCTTCAGCATCTTCGAAACAATGGGAATCGATGTCCCCTGGATAAAAACTGAAGCGATAACAACGAAAAAGACGACATTGAAATAAACATCCGCCTGCGCAAGCCCAGCTGTGAATGGAAACGTCGCCAAGATGATGGGAACGGATCCCCTAAGCCCTACCCAAGATACCATTATCTTTTTTGGTAAACTCAACTTGAATGGTAACAAACATAAAAGGACACTCACAGGGCGAGCAACCACCATAAGAAGCAACGTAATCAACAAGCCAGCTCCAATTAATGGAACAAGATGGGATGGGAAAACAAGCAAACCCAGCGTTATAAACATCGCGATTTGGCAAATCCATGCTAAACCATCATGAAATTTCGTAATAAATTTCTTATTTGGAAATTCCGCCTGACCCAGCCCCAACCCCGCAAGATATACCGCAAGGATCCCATTGCCTTTTAAAAAAACAGCTATTACATAGGTAAATAAAACCAGCGCGATCGTGATTACCGGATAGAGTCCTTCGTAGTCCAATTTCAACCGCTTAACAAGGAATACAATAGCTCTCGCCATTAAATACCCTATAAGCGCTCCCATGCCCATATCTAAAACAAAACGAGGGAGCAAAGAAACAAGCCCCATGTTTTTTACCGTAAGAACGCTTATAAAACCCATGGTAAGAAAGATCGCCATCGGGTCATTACTGCCGGATTCAAACTCCAGCAACGGTTTTAAGGGTTTTTTGAGACTTATGCGTTTTGACCTGAGAACGGCAAATACAGCGGCGGCATCGGTAGAAGAAACAATTGAACCAAGAAGTAGCCCTTCTAAAATAGAAAATTTGAGAATGTAAACAGCAAAAAAACCGGTAATAATAGCGGTGAGCAACACTCCCAATGTTGCCAGTAAAATTCCCGGCAAGACAATCGACTTACTATCCTTCCAATTCGTATCAAGGCCGCCTGAGAAGATGATAAAAATAAGAGCCACGATGCCGATAGACTTCGCCATCTGGGCATTGTCAAAATGAATCCCGCCTATCCCTTCCGAACCGGCAAGCATCCCAATTGCCAAGAACAGCAATAAAACAGGCACGGAAAATTTATCTGAGAGCTTGCTTGAAACAACGCTCACAAATAGTAAAACCGCAACCCATAATAAAATAGTTTCAAATGCCATAATATTTTTTAGTTGATCAGTGTTGTTATGCCAAATTAGGATAAAACTTGAAGAAACTCCGCTACCACATGAAAATCATCACCGGTGACATTATTAAGAACAATGTCTTTAAACTGTTTGTTGTCCGGCGATAAAATAATTTGCTTATGCCTCCATTGGCCACCGCCCAAATCTTCTTTTTGGCTGTGATAACGCTTAATTGTAAAACTTTGACTCGTTTCCGGATCCGTAACCAAACGCGATTCTACTAAAACAATCAATCCATTCCGCGAACCGCCACGCTCAAAACGGAATATGCAAAAACTGCCGTCCGGAATCGTCGGCTCCATTGATTTGCCGACAACCTGAGCGATGAACATGTCCTTGTTCAGCCGTTTATTGTCGACTTTCTTCCAGCCAAGCATTTCAACGTGCTCTTCCTTGCCAAAACTCGTGGCCACTGCCTGAAGGGAATACACCGGCAAATACTTCTTAAACTTTAGCGACTCCTTCACGGTAGTTAATATCTGCGCGAGCACGCTGGTCTTTTCGGTAACCGTCGATGGACTGACGACGCTAGCGTTCCCGGAAATGATTTGGGCAATATAAGCGCAATCATCCGGTTGGTCGCCAAAAAACAAAATATGCTCCCTGGCATATTTATTGCGATCCCATTCACTGCCATGCCTTGTCCTTAGATCATCAAAAGGCGTCGCGGAAATGATAAATGAATCCAGTGTGAGGTTTTTCTTCAAAGTCTTCTTGGTCTGGATTACTTCGGATTGCAATTTCTTATAGAGTCCAACCTTGGGATTTATGGACGGATGATCTTCCAGAAGCATCCCATGCGGCTCGACAAAAATAAGCCGCTGTTTCTTTCCCTCAGTGATCCACAGCATGAAATCCGGGAAGAATCCATTGTCCTCAAAGAATCCAATTCCTTTCCCGCGGCTCAAATTGCGGAGCAGGAAGAGTTCCTTCCCCGCTAAGGCATCAAGATTAGCCAAACAAAACGCCTTAAGGTCATGGACAAAACGTTCTTCGCTGGGATTCAATGAGGGCGGCACACAGCGCACTTTGCTACCTTTACTGATCAATAACGGCTGAAACAAATGCCGGTCAAAATGAATATTGGGTATATCCGAGGATAATGTTTTCTGCACCCGTTTCCATTCCGAAATCGCAGTCTGGATCGTTTGCATAAGAGCAGTGTCGCTACGCGGAACCTTGAGAATATAATCCTGAAAATTATCGTCATCTTTACCAAGCGGGGCGTACACCATATGTTTTGAATCCCAACGCTGTTGCCGCTTGCGGTAGAACCTTTCAATATACTTTTTCAGAACACCTGCCATAACAGATTGCAAAATCAAAACCTGCACCGATGTTTTCGGATCCAAAACTGATTCGTCGCATATAAGGGAATAAAGCTTTGGATCAGACGCCTCAAGAATAGCCTGAGGATGTTCCGGCCGGATAACCAGATTATGGAAGCCGCGTTCTTGCTTAAACTGAAGCATCTGTAAATACAAATCTTCCCAATCAAGCCATCTTAATTGTGCAGGGTTTGCCCAGCGTTCAATACCGCCGGTGTATTTTGCCGTCTGAATTGCCCCGGCCTGCGTCCCAATCCTTTCAACCTGAATAGAGAAGTTCAAAACAACCTTCGCCGCAGGATCGAGACCAAGGACGATCTTGTCATCATCGGCAAAACTGCTATCTTCCGGCAAGCGCGGAGCAATAAGGCCCTTCTTTAAGAAAACTGATTCGCGTCGAATCGGTAACGCCAATTCCATATCGCCCAGAGGTTCAATACCTTCGCGTTCAAGATACTCACGGAATTGCGTCATATAATTTGCCCGGATGGCGAATATATTGAGCCGTTCCAACAGCTCAATTCCTGCAGGATGACTGCCTGATAAGGCGGCGCTTCGTTTGAGACAACGGTTTAGGCCTTTAAGGCGCACCCCTCGGCCAAAAAGCTGAATAATCTCTGACCCCTCACTGCGGCCGATATTCAGAAGCCCCATGTTCGTCACGCGCCAGCTATCCCATCCTTGCATGAATTTCTTGGCGCCGACAAGAACATTGATACGCGAATCCTGTTTTTTGATATTTTCAAATAATCCCTCACCAATCTGATCATCTTCAACTTCGACTTCCCGGCATTCTTGTTCAATGAGCTGTTTGAACGTAGATGTGTCCCCGATATATACTAACCCGAAATAATAATCTGAACCGCTTACCTTAAGACCAAGCTCTCCGGCCTTGCCTTTAATATCACCCACATGCAAACGTCCGCTATGGGAAGTATGAAATATCCGCTTGAGAATATCCCGAAGAATGGCGTCCGGGTCTCTTTGCCAGCTCTTTAATAGCTTGAAACGCGCGGCGAAAACATCATTCCCGCCGTCATCTGCTATACCGCTATTTCCATCCAAAATCTTTTTAATCCATTTTTGAACCCACTGCCTCTCGTTGCGAAGAAACGCATCAAGGAATTTGACAACGGTAAGGACATCAGAACCTTGCGCCTGATTTGTCGTATTAACAGTACTTCCGACAAAGATCCAAAGAGGATCGGCCAGATGATACTTGAGCATCTCAATAGACTTCGTTTGGAAGGCCCGTTTCTGCTCATGAAAAGCCAAGAGATTGGCCAGTAATAGCGTGCGCGTCTGTTCCTCGGTTGTCTCATGCCGGAGATTAAGGACATCAAAATCTTTGCCAAAACCATCCCCATAAAAATATTTGTAAGAGTAATCAAAGAGTATAGCCTTGCCGTACTCTTTGGTCATCTCCTCATCCCGGGCCGCAGTCATGGCCTGACCAAAAGTCGCGCTGTACTCAAAAGTAAAGCCGGTTTTGGCCAGCTTCTGGCGATATCCGATCCAGCGATTCGCCTCACTGCTGGCGCCACGATGCCCTTCATCCACAAAGATAAGGTTGTGCCCATCAAATGCCTCAACCGGCACACTGACACCGGAACCTTTCTTTTCTTCGACAAGTTTTGTAATCTCGATAACACGGACAATATTCTTTTTGACCGCCTCAAAGCCACTGTCATTCAGAGAAAACCTCTCGCAAGGGATCCCGGCCTCCTGCATATGTTCAATATGTTGCTGTGACAGCCCCTCATCAGGAGTCACAAGAAGAATGTTATCCAAGGCATCAGGGCAATAATGGAGATACTGCCTGTAATGGAAATGCATCAATATTGTCTTGCCGCTTCCGGTTGCCATCCAGAAAGCCAGCTTCGTCAGGTCTCCGTTGACAAACTCCGGATCCTGCGGTTCCAGCGGCCCTCGTTTGCTGTTACGATCAATAACGAATTGATTCAATTCGGCACGGAGCGCTTGTCCACGGTTAAACAGGCGGTCAAGCAAAAATTCCGAAACGATAAGAGAAAGGTGCTGGAAATAGCGCAGAGTGAGGGCTTCCTTGCGGTGCTTGTTAAAGTAGGCCAAATGATCTTTGATATTGGCATCGTACCGCTCGAGATCCTCAAGGAGTATCTGGCATTTGGAGCCGCGTGATGCGATAGCCTGTACCAAATAAGACCTACCAACGCCATCAAAACCTTCGTCAACACCCCGCAACGCCTCAAACATGGCCTTATTTGAATTAAACCCGAGCTTTTGGCAGACCCAAGCGGCCAAGACAAGCCTCTGCTCAAGTTTTACGTATTCCTCAACCCGGGAAACAGCCCCTGCGGTCGCGTTTCTTGTTTGTCGTACACGCGGCATCAATTACTCCTCGTTAAACATACGATGTTTAAAAACCGGATCGAGAGAACGCGCACCGGGAATGAAACTATCGGTATTCACAAACACATCCTCCGCGCCTTCGGTCAATTTCTCTTTAAGCACAAAATCCCGATCCTGCTCAAATTCCTTTTTGTCCCAGCCGCTGGTTGTGCGCCAGATGACCACGGTTTGCTTGCCTTCGGCCTTGCCACAATAAACGAGGTAACGTGTTCCTTTATTCTCATAAACCCGGCGGGATTCTACATGCAGGCCGATCAGGTAATTAAACGTTTCTGGCAGGTCAACAGGCAATGGTTTGTCCTTGCCATGACGTTTTAATTTGTAATCAAACGGCGAATCCAGCTTGGCGACGTTCAACAGTGTCTCGCTCTGTTTCGTCTCAAAATCGAGCATATAGCTCAAGACATAATCGTCCAGCTTGAACATATCCTGCTTATCCGGCGTTTGAAACGCGATATTGTCGAGGGCGTCTTCATAGGATTCCAAGGTCATGTATTTAAAGGCGTGACTTGAGCCTTTTTGTGAAATAGGTCTCCCGTCTTGCCAGTCTTGAGAATAGATGATCTTCTTCAGTCGCGGCTTAATAACAGCATCAAAATGCTCACCAACTTCGACAAGGATATATTTTCGTTTATTATTATCTAGATTCAAATTCAAGATCGCATGCGCAGAAGTACCTGACCCAGCGAAGAAATCCATTACAATATCATCCGAAGATTTAAGGGAAGCGCCCAAAAGTTCTTGGTAAAGAGATACGGGATGACAATATGGGAAATCCAATCCCAACGGATCAAGATCAGCCTTTCCTTTCTTTGCATCTTGGATTACAGAGGATAATTGTTTTTTCGTTTCTGCTGTTAAAAGAACTTTCTGTCTTGGCTGAATGGTTTCGTCAGCCCCAAAAAGTATTTCGCCATTCTTAACCATTTCCATCAATGTTTCTGGAGTTCTTGAAAATCCATTCGGTGGAACACTACATGGTTTCTTTGTAACCGGGTGAATTAATGGTTGATGAAATTTTTTATTTGCCCTCGGCTCGGGCGCCCTCAAACTAACGCTTTGGTAAATCCGCCCATGCTCATCAAGATATCTATAGGCTTTTTCTCCACCGCTTAATTTCTCATTATCATCAACCCATTCTGCGAATTCTTTTCGTGCCTTTTCCGTAACACCTTTGTGCCTACTGATTATGGTCTTAGCCATTTCAAGCATAGACAAAGCATTGTTATTTTGCAGATAGATAGGCCGTTCTTGCTTTGATCGCCAAATAATGTACTCGTGCTGATTGGCAATTCCTTGTCCTGCATTCATTGGATTCCGCTTATCCCAAGCAATGGTTCCTGCATCAGGAAGAAAACGCTCAAAAATTAAATGCAAACGCTCATACTCATTTTCATCAATATGGCATAAGAAGTCGCCCTCATTGTTTAATAGCTCTACCCCGAGGCGAATGCGATCAACCATCATTGCAAGCCAACTGGAATGCTGATAATCATTCTTATAAAGGAATCCGCTGGTTTGAGTATTATAGGGAGGATCGATGTGCACACACTTAATGCGATCTCGATATTTTTCCAGCAGCAATTTTAACGCCTGAAAGTTCTCTGATTTAATCACAACTCCATCAATGGCAGAATCGACTTCTTTCATCGACAAAAGTAATTTATCGTTGAACTCACAACCAAAATGTTTGGTATCTATCACTAGATAAGACTGAGATTTAAGAAATTTCGCGTTAACCGAGACATCGTCAAGGCTATATAGCGTTTTCCATTCAGCGATCTGAGACTTGTTTTTGATAATCTCGGGATACAGCGATTCAGGAATCCGGTCCAAAGTGATGCAATAATTAACTTCGGTGACGAATTTCTTCTTCTCAAATATCTGTTTCTGGAAATCCTCAATCTGAGACAGAAAGATGATAATTTTTCCACCAATGGCTTTAATGGTCGTCATTAATTGGAACCATCTCGGAGACCGGGCTTCGCCGCCAGCTTCGATTTCATCAATATTGATGATCTCATTCTTGATATAAAAATCTAATTCGCGATCCAGAAAGCCCTTCAAATCCTTATGAATAAAGAAGTCTGTTGAGTTTCTTCGGGCGTAGGTCATCAAATGGTGCTCAAACAGGGTAACAGTATTGCCATCCGAATCCTTGCGTTTTTCATGCACCATCGCGGCTAAGGCGTCATTGCTGGATTTGGCCATAGCGAGGATCTTGGGATATGCCTCTTTCAGTATCTTGTCCTGCGTGAGCTTTCTTGTTTCTTCCTCGTTAGTCAGCGGGCGATATTCGAAATGAATCGAGACAACACAAGCCTTCTTATCGATTGCAACGTCATCAATGCGTGGAATAAAGAATCTCTTTGCCCCTTTAACGTTATTTTGCTCAACGCTGGCATTGCGAAGCTTGAAATGAATCGTCCAGCCACCATGCTTGTAGCTGTAATCCGTGAAGTTTTCGCAGGTTTTGATGTAATACTGGTCAGCATTGGCCCAGTGCAGATGCACTTCTTCGCCGTTATAAGGAATGGCGTACTTATCCCTCTTGGAATACCGGCGCAAAGACATGAAATCACCTTCATCGTAATAGCGGCTAAAAAAGGAATAGAGATGGTTAAAAATCTCAGACTCCAGTTCCGTGCTGGAGCGGGCAGAAGAGGCGCGTTCGCGAAGTTCAAGATATTGCTTTCCAAGTTTTGTTTTATGATGCTCTTTCGCAAGGTTTCCTTCAGCATCCAAGGCCTCATCACTTAGCGTTTCTTTGATCTGTGCCGAAAGTGCGGCCAATTCCTGCGCTAAGCCTGATTCCTTACCAAGCGCCCCTGATTCAAGTGCCTTGGCCACGCCATCGAGCAGATCCTTCTCAATAAACTTTTCAATGACATCCCGCTTTTGGTTCATGATGCGGTAAATGCCAAAGTCTAATTCAGCGCAGTCGAATTGAAATAGCTTCCTCAGAAGCGCTTGAAATTTCTCACGTGGATTTGCCATGTATTATTCACCTTTCCTTCTGATTAATGTTCGCTTCCCGGTGGCCACAACGTCAGGTCGTTAGCACCGTGGTCACATCTTTCCTAAAATCACGTTAAACCGTTCTAAAACTTTATCAAAATCAAACTCTTCTCCGGAACGGATAACCGGTTTAAGAAGCCCGTCGATTTGTTTTCTCAATATCGAAATATTATCGTTACTAAGGCCGAAATTTTCTTTGTAATCTCCGACATAACCCTCATCAGTGACCTTGCGTTTAAAGAGCTTGATAAAATTCTTGTCATGGAAATCGAACCCGAACTCCGAAATATACCAAAGGTCATAATAATCCCTGATCGCCACGTCTTTTCTGGATATAGCGGCCTTGAGTTTTTCGGCGACTGCCTCTTTCCACGATAGCGACCAGACCTTTCCGGCAGGGAACAAATCTTCACTGGAAAAAGGATCCTGATAAAAATGCTTGATCAAAGTATGAACAGGCGCCTCAATTGGTGGTTGACGCAAAGATACTTCAATTTTGATCATGTCGTCTTTTGCCATCAGAACAGAGGAATATTTGACTTTGAATACATATTGTGTTGAATCATTAAATCCTTCCCCTTCGGGTTTATCGCTGGTCATGCCGAGAGACTTTAGGAAAGCGGGCATATTTTCACGAATGGGGGAAATCGCTTTTGATCTGGCCGAGCGATTTGCGAATGCTTCGTTATATGTAAAATCTAAATCTTCGCTTAAGCGATGATAGTTAAGGTGCGCCTTATTGAGCAAAGTCCCGCCCTTAAAGACCACTTTATCCTTCAGAAGGGATTCGATATTATTGAGAATGACGGTTAAATAATAGTCCTTCTCAACAATGGCAGGTCTGAATTTCATCTTACCCGCAATCGCCGGAATTATATCTTTGAGTTTTTCTCTATCGATTAACAATTACCATCCACTCCTTGTTGATTTTACCTTTACGGGATTGATTGTATGGATTCAGAAGAACAAGCACTCTTTTTTCGCCGATACTCTTACGTAGTGAATCCAATGCCTTATCCTGACACCCTAATTCTTGTAATAAAAATCCGGCTCGTTTTCTTACAGAGACAACCGGAAATTTCATCAAATACGAGATAAACTTTTTGATATCGATGTTATTGATATTTTCTTGTAGCGATATCTCAAAGTTCCGCATAGACCCCAAGGGGTTATAAGCAAAATCCACCAGTGTCCGCTCCTTATCGCTTACACACACATCCTGATCCTCTACTTTAATTTTCTGCACACCATAATATTTTTTTGAATCGATCTTTACCGCCTCATACCTGATGCCGCCAATTTCTTTTTTGCAGGACTTCGCGGTATTCAAAACAAAAATTGTGCGAGGAACCTGTTCGGTAAAACCCCAGTAGTTGTACATGGTAAAATATCCGATATAATACGGCGTATCTCCCATCCATAAATCGGCAACGATGAATTCGCTGGGCATCCACTGCTGATTGGGCGCTTTAATTGGGACTAAAATATATTTGCCTTTTTCAATCCTAATCAGACGCCCTTTTTGGGTAAGAAAAAAAAGGACTCTTGAGGCCTTGTTTTTGTCGGGAAAAAGCTTTTGGGCAAACTGCGTGGTTATCAATTTTTGCTTCTCGAACTCCGCCCTTGAGATAAGATAGAGTTCGTCTTTTGAAAGATTCTTATAGCCATTTTTCATGTGTATATCCTATTTTGCAATGTTACGATTTACGCAACTTCACTGAACGAGATATACTATATCGCTAAAGCCATACCGTGTCAATAAAAACCTACCGCGACGGTTCGATTAACAATAAAGTCACAAAAAGTATATAGTTTTTGTGACAAGATACCCTGCGTGCGGTTCACTACCAATAGGACATTCGGACATTTTTCGTGTCGTATGATGTCCGACTCCACTGACGCACTGACATGAATCGTGTCACTGAATGTCAGTGGAAAGTACACAAATTTGCCCAAAAATGCCCAGTTTTATCCAAAAAACACACGTTTTGAGCACATTTTCAGCCATTATGACATCCTGACACCGACCCTATATGACATGACATCGCTTTTTGAAATTTTGTATCACTCACAGAACGCGCCTCGCCCGACCCTCGCCCAACACCCCCTTCCAAGGACCCATTGCCGGAAAGATTCAGGTGTAACATGAAGCCGCAGGGTCACGCTATGCCCATCGCCTAACTCAAAGCAAACGTGTACCCAGAAGCCGGGCTTCCATTTCTTTTTTTTGCGTTTATGCCTATACCATCTCATAGCATTCCTTAAAAAATGGCGTGCGAAGAAGGGGAAAGGACGTAACCCCTTTGACAGGCGCGCTTACCTGACAAAACCCCGCGAATCATGGATGAGAATCCGCATGGATTCCTCCGCATTAGACTTTTACTGAGATACCGGCTCGACTTCATCAGGTTGTTTTAACGGCTCCGGCCGGTACTTCTTCATGACGCTTGCGATTTCATGCTCAAGGTCAAAGTGCGATACCCAGTGATCTCTACCCCGGATATTCTCCTCAACATCGCCAATAGTAGGCCGTCGCAGTTCAGCGATGCTTTTGTCTAACTCATCGTGGAAAACCTTGTAAGCGTCAGTCCCTAATCTGGGGTTAAACTCCGGTGATTCCTCCAAATGCCGTCTTGCAGTCTCCGGATGGCCGTAAATGGCGAACGCTAACGCGAACAGCTTGCCCTTAGCTCGCCAAAGCTCAAGCACGGCCTTCTCGCGATCGATATCCCATTGTTTTCTATCGTCAATAATCCGCTTGGCCTCTTCATCGCGCTTGGCGGTTAGAGCTTCTTCAAGCTTCGCCTTGAGCTTGGTTAAGCTCTCGGTGACAACATCGAGGTTGATATTGCATTCCTCCAAAGCCAGATCCGCTTGCTTCACTGCGTCGGTATTGACCCGCTCACCGCACATGACCCGGCTTCTGATTTCTTTGGCTTTTTCTTTAGCTTCGGTTTTCTCTTGTTCGCAGAGTTTTTGTTTTTCTTCAAGAGCAACGATCTGCTCGGCGATTTCATCCGGACTGCTTTTACCCTTTAACACATTTAAAAAATTCAGTCTCATTTTTCATTCCTCCTGTTTTGGTTAATGACCGATTTTGTTGTTCCTTTCCTGCGTGATTTATGGCTACATTTTTCACCTCCTTCGTGAGCTTGTGAGCGTTGTGAAGGTATGATTCCTGCCTTTTTACCTCTGTGTGTTTTGTGAGTTTTTACAGCCACTCCTATAAATATTTTCTTTCTTTTGACCTTTAAGGAAAATAGCTTCACAATCCTCACAGATTGCTGTAACCAGTTGTATACAGGCGAGTTGACCCTGTGAAGATGCCTGTGAGTTTGCGTGAAGATATATTCCGACCTTCACACAATCAGAACGGCCGCTCATCATCCACCTCGCTGTCATCCTCACAAACACAATCGATCCTCACACCATCCTCACAACTTTTGCTTTCACATTTCTTAAGCACAAAAATACGTCTGCCGGTTCCGCCTTCACGTTTGTCTTTGATGATGTCGATACCGACATTGCGCATGACCGGCGCGATCCTGACCAGCTCATTCGATAGCCACTTGGCTGTCTTGGGAATGCCTTTCTCATCATCTTCCGGGTTGATCTCGGTCAGAAGCTCAGCCGGTGATCCTGACCAATAACCGCCGCGATTATCCAGAAACTCGCGGATCTTTTTCGCGAACGCGCTATCTTCCGCGGTGTCCTGCCATTTGCGATCCACTGATTCCTGATACTTTCTAAAAAATTCATCCCGTGAATATCCAAGAACGTCCGACAAAGCGCCGCCCCACTGCGCGAAGTCAGACATGCGAAATTTTTCATGGCCGGTAACCTGCGCCACTTGTCCCATAGCTTTTGAGATAGCGGTAAAGAACCCGCCGAGAATCCCCGGTAAGGATTTCTGCCACTCATCATTCATAACGCTTTCCGGCAGGGAACTTTTAAGGATTGGGATTTCAAAAATGATCGAGCGGTCAAGAAGATCCGGCCGATACATCGATGAACCAATGCCGTTCAAGACAAAACATCTGCGATATGACCTGATAAATTCATCGTCATTGGTATACAGACTGCGTTTCATATCGCCTTCGCCGGTTACGCCACGGCAATAGTAGTCGCTGAGCCATTCCGGGATTCGGGAGATATTGTCAAAAGAGATGAGCCAGTGTTTCTCGCCGATCATTTGCGCGTGCTCTAAGTCTTTCGGATTGGAGATGAGCGTCACGCGGGACGGGTCAAGCAAGTTTTTAATCTTGCGAGAGTTGTTCGATTTACCGGAACCCTGCTCGCCGGTCTGGCTCAAGATAACGTGCGGAATGTTCGGAATGAAATATGAAGCAATCACCGCCATAAAGAGGCAGTGGTCGTTCGCCGAGATATTACAGAAACGCAGAATGTCTTTTGGATCCCATCCCGCGACCGGAATAACCTGTTCGGCCTGGTGTTGATAGCGCCTGAACACTGGTGGGATATAAACAACTCTCCAGCCGCATGGAGCTATCTCAACGCCCTTGTGATCCGCGGTCGTGAGGTCATAAAAAATCTTATTGTCATACCAGCCGACTCGATTAAATAATTCGACCTGACGTGACGCGGCGCACCGCGCCTCGATCTGGACTTTCGCCTGATTGATCGCGTCTGTCTTGGGAGGCACGCCATATTTCTCACGGTATCGGGTCGCTGTCCAATTGCGAAAACTCGTGCTTGACGTGGGGCATACTTCGAGATGATCGCCTACAGGAAGCACCAGAATAGAATTACCATGCTGGTCACGGAAAAAATCTTTGCTGTTTTCCTCGCAATCCCGAGTGATTATCTCGCCTTGAGTCGGTTTATGTTTAAACTCGTTTCCCGATGCTTGATAAACATTCACACAACTCTCAATGGCTTTCTCGATAAGCGCTTGGCCGTATGTTTTGCCATCGCTGAAATGCTTTTCATTCCACTTGGAGCGCATGAGGCCAGACTTACGAAAGAGTGAATCCATCCGCTCCGGATCCTTGCCAGTCCAAAAGGCGAGCTTATTGCACAAGGCAAGGTCCGCTTCGCTTTGGGATGGGTAATCGTTCTGCCACTGGCCGGAATAGAGCTTTTGAAACTTGTCCGCATCTTGGCTTTTTGCGATAACAGATAAGAGATCATCCGTCTTGTCCGTTTCGACATATCGCGAGAATATGTCTTTTAGCTCATCTGTCCGGCTGGCAATCTCGGCCGGATATTCTTGAAGCCGATTGCCTGTAACAGTAAAAAATCTGCCCTTGGTGTAAATCTCCAAACCGATCTTTGAGACTTTGCGCGCCTGCTTGATCTCGCCCTTACAGATAATATGAATGCCAGTGCCGCTGGGGGATAATTCGGAATAAGAATTGAGGGTTTTGAGAATCGCCAAAGCATGCGGCGCGATCACGCCATCCTTAATACAGTGGTCAAGGTCAACGCCGACATAAGGCGGTTGAAACATAAAGCCGATGCCGGAATATCCGCGCTGGATAGCCAAGCCTTCATCTGTCTCAAAATCTGTCCACGTTTCGGGATCATTGCTCTTGGCGGGCTTGCCGGTCATGACATTCATGGGAATCTTGTCAGATCGTTTGCCGTTAGGCTTTAGGACATAACCGACCCATGTTTTTTGTCGTTTTAATTCATCGGGGATAATTGAGGATAGACTTTTCTCTGCTCTTCTCTCGGCACTCATTTCACACTCCGTTTTGAAATAGGTAATCTTTAGCCCTTCGATAACAGTCAAAGAGGCGTCTCGCCTCTGAATCCGCGTAAAAATCTTCACAAGACTTGATAATCTCGGGGGAATTGTCGAAAAGGATCTTTTTCAGCTTCCCATCGCCTTTAAGGCCCTTCATGGCAAAGCCGCGAAAGATAAGGTAGGTGGCAAGATACAGGTTGCCCGCTTCAAAATACTGTTCTCTCACGTTTTCCTTCTCCTTTTTTCGCTGTCCCCAAAGGGTACATACAACCTTTTTTGGCAAAGTGTTGCACCCTTACTGCGTATATACAGATTTTTTTGCCGATTTGTCCCCCCATACCGGATATATACGTAAAAAATCCTGAAATTGTCTCACCCCACAGCGTACATACCCCTTTTTTCCGAAAAGTGTCGGAACTTTTTGTCCTAAGCATGTATTCCGGTTTTTTCGTGAAAGTGTCGGAATTATTTTTATTTTGCCTTCAACAGTTTGAAAAAAAACGGCGTATATACACACCAAGGCGGGACACTTTTCAAAAAAATCCGGTATATACGACTTGGGGGGAAAGATTTTTCCGACACTTTTCAGTTTTTTCCGGAATACACGCCTCAGGACAGGATATTCCCGACACTTTTGGCAATTTTGGGGAATGTACGCCTTAGGAGAAAACCAAATGGCATTAAAAATAACGGTCGAATTTATTGAAACGCCGGATGAGGACGAACGCATGAAGAAGGTCGCCAAGATCCTTGCGGGAGGCGTTTATGCCTATCTAAAAAAGGAAGGCGTGCTCCGAATAGACCCCAAGCGCAAAGAAAAAGTCCGCGAGACCATGGATAAGGCCCGGGAGATCATCAATCGTGAAACGAGCGAATAAAGGGTTGATTCAGCTTGGCTTGTGCGGGGGGTGTGATAGGGTTGGGTCGCTATGGCAGAGACAAATAAACGATGCGGATTTGTGATCAGGGTCAGTACGGACAAGCAGGCCCGAAACCCCGAAGGATCACTCACAAACCAGCTCCAACGCCTGCAGGCGCACGTTGAATACAAAAATACCGCCTGCGACGAGCATTGGGTCGAGGCTGGCCGCTACATTCTTAAAGGCGTATCCGGCAAGGATTCGATCCGAAGCCCCGAATTTGCCCAGCTATTTGCTGACATGGAATCCGGCAAGGTCAATACAGTCATCTGCACCGCGCTTGACCGCATCAGCCGATCCGTTAAAGACTTCCTGAATTTCTTCGAAGTGCTCACCAAATACAACGTCGAGTTCGTTTGCTTAAAGCAAAACTACGACACGACATCCTCGCAAGGCAAGCTCTTCATCACGATCATGATGGCCTTGGCTGAGTTTGAGCGAACGCAAACCTCCGAGCGAAACCGCGACGCAACCATCGCCCGGGCAGAGCGCGGCCTCTGGAACGGCGGTCATCTTTTGGGATTTGACCTCGATGAAAAACGAAAAGGATATCTGACGATTAACGAACAGGAAAAAGCCACGATCCAGTTCGCGTTCAAGAAGTATCTCGAATGCGGATCGCTAGTCGAGACTGGCAAAGCACTCAACGCCAATGGATTCAGAACTAAAGGATACACGTCTCGGCGCGGTAAAATCCGCTCACCGCAAAAATTTGGACGCACATCGACAAAAACCTTACTCACAAATCTTGCCTATATCGGGAAGAAAGAAATTAATAAGAATTTAAAAACGCAGGATCAGGCAAAGCTCGCTGAGAATTACCGATACCGCTCTGTACCGGCTGTCTGGGAGCCGCTTGTCGATGAAGATACATTCACCAAAGTCCAGCATCTCTTGTCCGTAAACGCGGCAACGAAACATAACGGCACGACCGAATTTAAACACACCTATATTTTGAATAGCGGACTGCTTGTCTGCGCGAAATGCGACAAGCCCATGGAAGGCACCTGCGGAACCGGACATCAGGGGAACAAGTATTTCTACTACAAATGCAAACACTGCGGATTCAAGATGCCCGCAAGCGAGGTCGAGCAAGTTATTATTGATCACATTAAAATGTTAGGTACCCGGGAAGATATGGTTGAGGCCATGGTGCGCGAAGCGAACTCTCAACTGCAGAAGGAATTGCCACAGCTCAAGACCCAGCGTGACGCGCTCCAGCGCAAGATTGAAACAATCAAATCGCAAGCTGACGGCATCATGGTCAAGTGGACGAACATGGCCACGGACGACAACAGCATTTTCTTACGGGAAAAACTCGATGAGCTTGCCAAACAAAGAAAAGAAGCCGAAACCGGCTTCACCGCGATTGATATTCAGATAAAAGACATCCAGCGCGACGCGATCCGCAAAGAGGACGTCCTAATGGCTGTGGACAAGTTCAACAGCCTTTTCGATACCCTGCATCCCTACCAGAAGAAGGAGATCTTCAAGCTCCTCCTTAAAAAGGCCGTCTTGGGCCCCGAGGGCATAAAAATAGCCCTATTCGGGAAGTATCCCCAAATAGGGCTATTCGATACAGCGGCGCCTGACGGCGCAATCCGCTGTCAGACGTCAATATGGCTCCCCACACTGGCTCATGGAGACCGTCTTCCGGGTGACCTTCCAGTTACCCTCAAGGCTCCCCAAGGCCCCGAAGCCCCGGCCGACCTATCGTAACCCTATCTTTAGGGCCAAGGAATACGCCCGGATGATCGAATCCGGCCAAGCCAAGAACGAAAGCGACCTTGCCCGCAAAATAGGCGTTTCCCGAGTCCGGGTGTGCCAGTATGTCCGGCTTTTGAGTCTGGACGCCTCGATTGTTAAGGCCCTTGAGCAGTTAGGCGATCCGCTGACAGAGCGGGTGATCACCGAACGCCTCTTGAGGCCCTATTTGCGAAAAAATCACAAAGAACAAAAGAAAATTCTCGAAATAATCAAATTTTGACTGTGGCGGTATTTTATAACCTTACTCTTTTCAAGCAATACCGGCAAAAATCCAGCAAAATACCTGTTTTAACCGTAATTAAATATTCTTGCCCTTTGTAAGAAGCATCGAAAAATTCTGCTTAATCCGTGATTTCTTCATAAACTTTGTCGCAACCGCAAATGCTCTTTTTGCTAACCGGCTTCTCAATCGGCTATCCTTGATTAAAGTTTCATATTTTTGACTGAAATCATCCTTGTTGATATCAAAAAATAACGCCGCATCGTTAAATTTCTCTAATACCGGAAGGCGATTTAAAAGAAGCGCTGTATTACAAAGCGCACTCTCGTGGGTACTTAAAGAAAATGATTCACTTAAAGAACTATTAATATAAATATCGCTAAGATAATAATACTGAAACAGTTCTTTCTTATTCAAAAATCTCTTGTAAAAAAATTGGCGGGGGAATTGCTTGGCCACTCTTAAAAGTTGACGGTAAAGATCGGGTTCAAGCCACCTACCCACAAAAAATAACTTCAAATTCTTATTCCTTGTTAAAATCTGGGGCACTCGATCCAGTACGATATGAGCACCTTTAATTCTTTCCAGCCGCCCCACGTAAAGCGAAACAACGTCGTCTTTGCCGATATTGTGTTCACTTTTAATCCGTTCCAACATCTCTCTTTTAAGGGAAAACCTTTCGATTGTGTTTTCGATCAACACAACCTTATCTAAAAATACGGGAAAATAACGAGCAAAATTCTCGTATTCATAAGCCGAAGGACAAATTATCTTATCCGCGAGCTCTATCATCCTCTCCTGATTGTAAAGAAAGTTATTCAGCGTACGGAACCCGGACTCCTTTTCCCTCCTTAATATGCTATGGAAATGATAAATAATCTGGGGTCTCCTGCCTTTATGGTTTTTTATCGATTTCAATTCTTTTGTCCAGTTAACAAAATGATGGATTATGCAACCAAATTTATACCAGTCGTATTCCTTCAGAAATTTATTCAGACTGCGATAGCTCTTGATTGAATCGTCGGGAAACAATAGCTTCACCGGTTGTCTTCTGGTAAATCCCGCAGTTATTAAAACATACGCCTCGTAACCTAAACTCAACAACGCATTCCTGCTTTGCTTGACTATTTGGCCGACACCTCCGCAATAAGACTTGTCGGTTGGATACTCGAAAGAAATCAACAGCACTTTTTTCATCATCTTAACTCCTCTAATTAACTTGATAAAACAGATTAAGCTGGAAGAATTTACTTTGTGCGGATTTTAAAAATAAAAGCCGTTATTCTTCTTGCTTTGCGGACAAACATTAAGGAAAATATTACGTTTTATTCAAATATAGCGTCTGCGTAGGATAGGCAAACTCTATTTTACGTTTATCAAATTCTTCCTTGATCGCAAAATTGATCTCCTGCTGGATATCCATATATTTGTTATAATCAGGGCTTAAAACAAAATACACGACCTCAAAGATAAGACTAAAATCCCCATAGCTAAAAAAGTGCGCACGGTCAAAGGCCGTGTCCTTAGTATCCTTAATCACTTTTTCAATAATCTTCGGGATTTCCTTTAGCTGGGCAAGAGAAGTTTGATAGGTCACGCCTAAACTAAATACAACACGCCTTTTCTCCATACGTTTATAATTACGCACACGTGAATCCGTAAGATCCGTATTGGAAAATATCACCTGCTCACCTCCCAAACTGCGCAGGCGGGTCGTTTTAATCCCAATATACTCAACCGTACCCATGAAATCGCCGATAATTATAAAATCCCCCAACTTAAAGGGACGGTCAAAAACTATTGAAAAATAGCTGAAGAAATCCTTAAGCAATGCCTGTGCGGCTATCGCAACAGCGATACCGCCGATACCCAAACCGGCAATCATTGTCGTAACCTTGAAGCCGATATTATCTAAGAAAATTATCAACGCAAGGGCCCATATTAAAAATTTCGCCACATTAGACATTCCATCAAGACTACGCACTAACGTAGGATCTTCTTGCTTTTTAGTTAAATACGTATTCAAACTGTAACCTAATAACAAAATGATTATACGGGCGGCAAAAAAAGTGATTACGGCTAACTCTATGACGTTAATCACCCCATCCATCCCAGAAGGTAGCTTTAATATTTTCAGACCCAGATAAAAACAACTAAGGTATAAAACGGGCAAAACTATCCGCTCAAGAATCGTTACCACCAAATCATCAATTGTCGTAGTAGTTTTTTCGGCAATTTTCTTAAGACGCCTGATAATCATGCGAACAGCCACTCTAACAAACACTAAACTGAAGAATAACGTAGCTAAAGCGATGAGATAACTCCAAATACTGTTGCCGAAGAACACCTGATCAAAAATATTCAGATCCATTTTTTTAATTCCCCCGTATTTCAGTCGGTTTTCACAAACCTAAATTTTCCCAATTATCATTATTGGTCGTTAATGCCTTGCCGTCTTTATTGAAGCAAATCCAGCGCCCCGTAAATTTGCGAGGATCGGTATTCGTAACAATCCCGCCGAATAGGCTTTTGCCTTTTTTATTCTGCTCTTTGATATAGGTGTTAAGGCCATCAATCTTCGATCCCGCCACCTGCCGAGTTAAACCTGACTTTGTGTCAAAGATACCGACAGAGCCATCTTTCATCTGGACAATAAAATCAATGTAAAAAGGTTTCTTGTCGCCGTTCTCCTGATAGGGCACAGCAAGAAACACGGCGTCCCGGTCGCCATTCTTGAGCCACCAGTGAATGTGATTCTGTTTCTCAAGGAAATTTATAAACGCCATTTCGATTGCGGACGTTTCGTTACAGAAGAATGGTTGCATTATCGACTTTAGCTTGTGCTCAATTTCCGTATATGCCGAGCTGTAACTTATACTCTCCGGCACATCCCAGATATCATCATAATCAAGCTCTTTTTCCCGCTTTGAGACGTGATCCAGATATTTTGTCTTACTCTGATCTATAACATTGACGAAATGCTGAATGTTTTCCTCGCTAAGCACCATTTCGACGATTTCTTCCTGCACGTCCTCATATTTCATATCCAGCGTCTGGTCAAAAAAATAGTATATAGCTTCTTTTAATCTGCCAATTGAGCGATCCTCGGGATGAAACGGAGCAAGATTTTTTCTAACGAAATAATCGAAATACTTTTGCAGGTCGAAACCGGTCATTTTGATGCCCTTGTCACCAGCGATCCTCTGTCCGACCAAGGCGTCAACGCTCTCCGCCTTGAAATCCGAGATAAACTTTACGCTTAGCCCTTTGGATTTCTTCTGCATCTTTTTGGCAAGCCCGTAGGTGTCGGCTTCTTGCGAGAAAACCTTGATAAAAAGCGGAGAAAGTCTTGTCTTTTCACGATGCCTCTTTGAATGGCAGGACGGCAGGCCCAAAGGCGTGTAATCCCCACGACGCCGGGCCGTATGAACCGTGATATAATCTCTGGCCATATCCTCTTGAATTTCTATATCGTCCAGATTGGTGAAGATATAGCCGTAATTCAAAATTTCATTCGTGTAATGCCCATAATCCGGATCGGGCATACGCATTATCCTGCCGATAGTCTGGATTGAAAAGACAATGCTTTTCCAGTCACGAAACAATACCAATATATGGGCCCGGGGACAATCCCAGCCCAAAGCGAGCGCCTGCTTGAAAATCAAGACTTCCGCTTCACTGTCCGCTTTTGAGATATTCTCTAAATTCTCGTGGTCGCCAGAGAGATGAATTGCCAACTTGCCGTTTTCGGTCGTTATTTTGTGTTTGTCCTTTAGAATCGCTATAACCTTATCCTTTATCACGTCTTCAAGGCTGGTATGGCGATCCGGCAACTGCACAAGAACCAGAGGATTGATTTCTGTCTTTTCCTTTTCGTAGGCTTCCTTGAGGGTTTTTCTTTTTTTTAGGGCAAGCTCAATGACTAATTCTTCGGATTGTTTACTAAGCTGGCTTTGAACCTTAGCGTCTTTTATGACGTTATTAAACTCGGGGTTGAGGATGACGGCCTTCTTGATCATGCCCTCGGCTTTAACATCTTCTAATTGAACAGAAACTCTTTCATCAGCGACCCCATCTAAAGTGGGAGTGGCAGAAACCTCGATTGTCAGCTTCGGCCCAATATCCCGGATCAAATTCTGTGATATTTCACTCGTGGCGTGATGATGGCTTTCATCGATGATAAGGATTATCGTCCGGCCTTCTTCCCGGGTATTGGCAAGAATATTTGTCAGGTTATTATCCTGCTCGTTGTCCCGGATGTAGATATTATCCTCTTTATTGATGCTCTCCCAGTTAAAAAAAAGAATCTCGTTTTGGTCGATCCGTTTGTTGTCCAAATCTTCAAAGAACGAACACCGCAGGGCCCGGCTTGGCTCGTAATAATGATCTAACTTGTCCTTGCTTTGTCCGTGTAATTGGCGAGGGGCTGTCCAGATGAATGAAAGCGGAGACTTAACCTCTTTATCCTCGCATAACTGCTTTAAAAACTCAGCCATCATGATGGTCTTACCGGAGCCGGTAGGGGCTTTAAATATTAGCTTTTTATTATCGGCGTAGGCAAACAGCTTTTTTGCCTTGCTTAATAACTCATCGATAGCGTTAATTTGATAGTTTTTCAGTCGCATTATTTAAAAATTCTCCTGTAAACCCGCAAGATGACTTCGGGGATAGGCGATAACTTAACTTTCTGCTTAAAGTCGTCAAATTCTTCCTCGAAGGAATCATCGCCAAGCGAGAAGACATAGACGCTGAATTTACCCTTTAACTTGGCAATGGCTTCCTTGAAATCCGGAATCGCCATCTGGTCAAAGATTATGCCGGTGTAGTGATTGGTATTCTTGTAAATCTTGAAAGCCTTCTTGTTTGCTATCTTCTCAAAAGTGCCTTCCTTGAGGCAGAGCATCTCCGTAGCCATCTCGGTCAATTTCTTCTTGTTTTTATCAGTAGGATCGGCATCGACAAAATCTGTGCGGAAATATTTCAGGTTTCCACCGAGACCAACGGTCTTATCGCCCTTAGAATCCTTATATCCTGTAATAACCTTTTTAACTCTTGGATAACAAACTTCCTCGGCAATCTTATTTTCGTTATTGGTGCAAAGGATGAATTGACGTTGGCCATCATCATCTTTATTCAATTCCAAAACTGCGTGGCCAGTGGTGCCAGAGCCAGCAAAAAAATCAAGTATAATGGCATCCTTAGAATCGGTCGCAATCTTAATACATTCCATTACAGCGTATGGAGACTTTGGATACTGAAATGTTTCTCTGGCGCCAAGTATCTTATCGAGCATTTGTGTTCCATGTTCACTCGCAGAAAACTTTGACTCAGACCAAATGCTTTCTGGGGGCTCTCCGTCTAATCCACCTCTAAATTTATAGAATATCTGATCCCCATATGGGGTCTTTTGATACCAGACATCACCTCTTTCAAACATTTCATCGATAACTTCTTTGCCTCTGCGCCAAATTCTTTTATTCCCGTCTTTATCTATGGGCAATATCTTTTCGGCATACTTGCTCTTAGTGCTCACCTTACCAGTTTTAGGATCGTAATAAATCGGATAGTATCTGTCAGACATTTTTCCTGTTTTAGCAGATACGGCCAAGCTATCAACGCCTTGTTTTCGCAAATTGCCCGGTAAATACCATGAGCCGTCTTTGTCTTGCACATAGTTATGTGTTTTATCTTCCGGAGCAACTTCTATCTTTTGAATTTTTGAATTAACACCTTTTCCATAAAATATAGCGTATTCATGGATCAGTGATACTTTTCGCTTCGTTTTTCGTCCTTTTGGATTATTGCGGATTACTACTGTTCCGAGATGAT
>ENA-UPTA01001659-UPTA01001659.1-activated-sludge-metagenome-genome-assembly--contig:-NODE-1659-length-24333-cov-5.736675_pt1 | contig 24333 bp, 17 predicted proteins | sample MGYA00238184_ERZ773361 | MGnify/ENA primary metagenome ERZ773361 (study PRJEB29100, sample SAMN05720205) | activated sludge metagenome | isolation source: anaerobic digester from wastewater... | reverse complement strand
CGCAATACTGACAACACCGAACAAAAGTGCAGAGCAAGTTTTATTTGGCGCCACGGTGAAAGTGGAAGATGAAGATGGCAAACTGCAGCAATTCACTATTGTGGGTGAAGATGAAGCTGACATCCATCTCAATAAAGTCAGTTGGGTTTCACCTCTGGCCAAAGCGCTGATTGGCAATAAAGTGGGCGATGTTGTGAATTGGCCACGCCCAGCTGGGAATACAACGCTTGAAATTATCAGCATTCATTACAGTTAAGGATTTAAAGCACACATGAACGTCACTGAAGCCATTATTCAACGCCGCGCAGTAAAAGCGTACGACCCAAATCACAAAATGACGGATGAGGAAATCGCCAAACTCATGTCGCTCGCGATGCTCTCGCCAACTGCATTCAACATCCAAAATTGGCGTTTTGTGCTGGTGACAGACCCCGCTTTGCGCCAAAAAGTACGTAAGGCGAGCTGGGATCAAGCGCAAGTCACCGATGCCTCACTTTTAATTGTGCTCACCGCCGACTTGAAAGCTTGGGAAAAAGAGCCTCAACGCTATTGGAAAAATGCGCCGCAGGCCGCGCAAGATGTTTTAATCCCGATGATAGGGCAATATTACAACGGACGCGAACAAGTACAACGCGACGAAGCTATGCGCTCATGCGGCATGGCAGCGCAAACTATGATGCTGGCCGCCAAAGAAATGGATTACGATACCTGCCCGATGGATGGTTTTGATTTTGATGCGGTAGCAAAGCTGCTTAACTTGCCTGAGGATCATATTCCCACCATGTTTGTGGTGGTGGGCAAAGCCTTACAAGAAGCCCCACCTCGGGGCGGGCAACTCAATATGGATGAGGTTGTCATTTACAACAAATTTTAAATAACCTGTAGAAGCGCAATTTATTGCGCTCCTACAAAATACTCTTAAGGGTTCAATGTGTTAATCAGCAACAATATCACCGTACAATTTGGCGCTAAGCCGCTTTTTGAAAACGTCTCTGTTAAATTTGGCGACAACAATCGCTATGGGCTGATTGGCGCCAACGGCTGTGGCAAATCCACCTATATGAAAGTGCTCGCTGGTGTTTTAACACCCAGTGCCGGCAACGTTTCTATGGATAACCATGAGCGCATGGCATTTTTGAAACAAGACCAATTTGCCTACGAAGACCAACGTGTGCTCGATGTGGTGATGCAAGGCCATGAGCAAATGTGGAAAGCCATGCAAGAGCGCGATGCCATATATGCCAACCTAGAAGCCACCGAAGATGACTACATGCGCGCTGCCGAACTGGAAGGCGTGTTTGCGGAATTTGACGGCTACACTGCAGAAGCACGCGCGGGTGAATTGCTATTGGGTGTGGGCATTCCCATTGAACAACATAATGGGCCCATGAGCGCGGTGGCCCCGGGCTGGAAATTGCGTGTGCTGCTGGTACAAGCCCTGTTTGCCAACCCGGATATTCTGCTGCTAGATGAACCGACCAACAACCTGGATATCAATACCATTCGCTGGCTGGAAGACGTGCTGAACAACCGCGATTGCACCATGATCATCATCTCGCATGATCGCCACTTTTTGAATCAGGTCTGTACGCACACTTGCGATATGGATTACGGCAAAATCACAGTGTATCCTGGTAATTATGATGATTACATGGAAGCAAGCACGCAGGCGCGCGCGCAACAAGCCAAAGATAACGCCAAAGCCAAACAACAAATCGCAGACTTGCAAGACTTTGTGCGCCGCTTCTCAGCCAACGCCTCTAAAGCCAAGCAAGCCACCAGCCGTGCCAAGCAAATCGATAAAATTAAAATCGAAGAATTCAAACCATCAAGTCGTCAGTACCCGTTTATACGCTTTGAATTTGACGAGCGCGATAAACTGCACCGCAATGCAGTAGAACTGAAAAAACTTAGCCACGGCTTTGACAAACCGTTATTTAACGACGTAAATATGATGTTTGAAGCAGGCGAAAAAGTCGCCATTATCGGTGAAAACGGTATTGGTAAAACCACGTTTTTACGCTGCTTAGCGCGCGACTTACAGCCTAATCACGGTGAGGTAAAATGGGCAGAAAAAGCCAATATCGGTTACTTTGCACAAGACCACGAATACGAATTTGAAGACGGCGAAGACTTGTTTGAATGGATGACCAAATTCAGGCAAACGGGCGATGACGACCAAGTGGTCCGCAGCATGTTAGGTCGCCTGCTGTTTAGTGGCGATGACACCAAAAAATCTGTCAAGGTACTTTCAGGTGGCGAAAAAGGCCGTATGCTGTACGGCAAACTTATGCTTGGTAAATACAACGTGCTGCTGATGGATGAGCCGACCAATCACATGGATATGGAATCCATCGAAGCACTTAACACCGCATTGGTTAAATACAAAGGCACGCTGTTTTTTGTCAGCCATGACCGCGAATTTGTGAGTTCCATCGCCTCGCGCATCATTGAAATTAAAGCCGATGGCATTGTCGACTTTACCGGCAATTATGAAGATTACTTGGCAAGCCAAGGCGTAGAATAAGCCTTAACACCATGCTCAAAGCACTTTGGGTGGCTTTTTTAGTGATTGTCTGGTTTTTCACTTTAGTGATGCATAGCATGGTGTTTCAGTATTACAGCTTTCGTGGTATTGCCTATTTACTTGGGCTTTTTTGGCTTATTTACATAGCTGGCTTGTTGTTTGAGCAAAGCCGCATCACAGACACCGCTTGGGCCATGCTGCTGGGCTACGCGATTGGTATGATACGCCTGCTCGATTTGCTCCCCAATCAGCAACAATACGCCTATTGGTTAAAGCGCGTGCCAACGTTTATAGTGGGTAGCGCAGGTTTACTTTTTATATTGATATTTGTCGGCCTGTTACCGCTCGTCGCCAAAAATATCATCACATCACATAAAGCTAAAAATCGCGTTTTAGGGCGCGATGCTTAATCTTTCGGTCAGTTTTTATAGTTTGAATCAATACATTTCCACTGCATGTCCCACCCCCGGCAACATCGTAACACCCTGCACAAAAAAGTAACTTTTCAATGAAATTTATCTTCAACCTTTTTTGATACTCCAGAAGCCTTGTAAATAAAGGCTTGCAAGGCAGATAAATTTTCTCGGACGTTCTAATGTTGCGCTTCTTGCAACTTGGTAATGAATTTCGCGCGATTAGATTAAATTTTTTATGCGCGTAATTTGATGTTTATCAACACAAACTTGAGTCAGTCGGCGCATATTACGCATACAAAATACTGTTCGTCATTTTTAATAATTTTTGCCTAGAGGAGTTTTACCATGAGATTACTCACTGATTTGTTTTCATCTGATTTTGGTCTGATGAGCGTGGCGGTTATCGGGATAGTGGTTTTTATGAGTGTTTGGTATTACCGTTTTTTTAAACGTCATATGGACGAAGATGCTAAAAACGCTGGGCAATAGCTTTTACTTATAGCCTCTCGCGTTGAGCAGCTGATGAATTGCTTGGTCTTTGACAAGCCAAACGGCTGAGTTTGGCTTGCAAAACTGTGACTTAATATTTCAAATTTCACTTTTTATCAAACAGCTGATAAAACCTAACTTCTGTCTTAAGTGTTTAGTTAAGCTAGGCAATCAGCATTCACCGTATGTGAGCGTGCATGCTAGAATGCAAATAACGATGCCGAACTAACCACATCGCAACTTGTCACTTAGCTTGTGAGTTTTTCCATTTTGCACAACCACAGATGCCAATAAAAATAAAATATCATTACAGGGCAAAGCAGTTATTGAGTTTACGTCTGTTGCTGCTCAGTGTTGGTCTAATGCTATCGTGGCAATCTACCATCAGTAGTGCGGATGAATCCATTTGGTACCGCACGGGCGACCCGCTCAATACGGAAGCACAACTGCCTCCCCCCATTCCTGAAGGTTATAGCGAGAGTACTGCTTGCAACGCGCGTAGTGATGACCAAGCACTCACATTGGCCGATGTTGCTGAAGCCGCTTTGTGCAACAACCCGCAAACCCGCAGCGCGTATGCCAGTGCACGTGTGCAGGCGGCGCAACTCGGTATTGCAAAATCGGCCTATTTACCCACGGTCAATGACAACCTTGCGGACAATTTAAATGTGGCCTTACCTGAACAAACCTTCCGCAATAATCCGTACAGCAACCTTAGTAATAATATTGTGGCGTCTTACCTGCTGTATGATTTTGGCAATCGCGATGCCAATCTTGAAAATGCGCGCCAATTATTATTAGCGGCCAGTGCTACACAAAATAGTGTGGTTCAAAATGTGTTGCTCAGTGCAATTCAAGCTTATTATCAAACACAAGCCAATGCGGCAGCACTTGAAGCCGCTATCGCATCAGAACGTGCCAGTGAAGAAAGTTTTAAAGCGGCCGAAGCACGCTATAAAGCGGGCGTTTCAACCCCTGCCGATAAACTACAGGCGCAAACGTTATGGGCGCAAAATACGCTTTCAAGAATTAGTGCTGAAGGTGCGCTGCAAACCGCCTATGGCACACTAGCCAATGTGATGGGCTTGGCGGCCAATCAACCGCTTAAATTAGCGGTGAGTAGCCCGATAAAACCCGTGCAAGATATTACCCAAGATATTAATGCGCTCATTGAACAAGCGCGTACGCGCCGCCCAGATTTATTGGCGAGTGAAGCGCAGTTAAAAGCAGCACAAGCCAGTATTGATGCGAGCCGTGCCGCCGCAAAACCAACGGTGTCAGTTGCGGTAACAAACAATCTGCAAGATGGCAGCCAAGTGGCTTTTGGCAGCAATTCCTCACTGGGTGTCACCGTCTCAATCCCAATTTTTTCTGGTTATGGGCCTACTTACAACATTCGGTCCGCCGAAGCCAGCGCAGATTTACGCGCCGCACAGCGCGATCAGCTAAAACTACAAATATCATTAGATGTGTGGCGCGCTTACCAGAACTTGCGCACTACCAATGAATCAATTGTTGCAGCAACTGCGCTGGTAAACAGCGCAACGGAATCTTCACTTGTGGCGCTGGGGCGATATAAAGCAGGGGTTGGCAATATTATTGATTCAATCAATGCGCAAAGCGCTTTGGCAAGTGCGCGTCAACAGCAGGTACAAGCGACGCTAAACTGGAACATCGCACGCGCCACGCTTGCACAATCCATTGGCGGGCTTGACTATGCCATGATTCAATCTTTACCTGCTGGCACACTGCCTACTTCTGCTGTGGGAATATAAGCATGAAAAAAACCATTAAAAAAATCATTCTGTTCGCTGCGTTTACCGGTTTAGTGGCTGTTGGTTATTACTATTATCAAAAGCGCGCCACGGTTCCGCTAGAACAGCGCTACCGGTTGCAAGCAATCACGCAAGGCGATGTGGCACAAAGTGTATCGGCCAACGGCACGTTGAACCCAGTGACGCTGATTAGTGTAGGCACACAGGTTTCAGGCCGCGTCAGTAAACTATATGTGGACTTTAACGACCATGTTGAAAAAGGCCAGATATTACTCGAGTTGGATGATGCGCTTTTTGCAGCGCAAATTGCCCAATCGCAAGGTGCAGTGCAAAACGTGCAAGCTTCTGTTGATTTAGCATTGGCGAACGAAGCCCGCATGCGTACTTTGTACACGCAAGAATACGTGTCAAAACAAGAGCTTGACCAAGCCACGCAAGCTTTAAAATCTGCCCGTGCGCAATTAGCCACGGCGCGTGGACAATTGCAGCGTGACAAAACCAACCAAAGCTACTCAGTGATACGCTCGCCCGTTTCAGGCGTGGTGGTTGATCGGGTGGTGGATGTGGGGCAAACGGTTGCCGCCAGTTTTCAAACGCCAACGCTCATTAAAATTGCGCAAGATTTATCTAAAATGCAAATTGACACCAGCTTTGCTGAAGCAGACATTGGCAATATTAAAGTGGGGCAAGCCGTTAAATTTAATGTGGATGCTTTTCCAAACCGCAGTTTTAACGGCGTGGTGAAACAATTGCGCCTCAACCCTACGGTAACGTCAAACGTGGTAACTTACAACGTTGTTGTTTCGGTAGATAACCCTGAACAAATATTACTGCCCGGCATGACGGCTTATGTGAACATCATGGTCAATAAGCATGACAACGTGCTACTCGTTCCCAACGCCGCGCTTCGTTTTAAGCCTAAATTGGATGAAACGCAATCGAACGGTAGCGCAAGCGCTGAAAAAAACGTTAAGGTGAATCAATCTAATAACGGCCAAATGCGCGGCAGAAAAAAGGCCGGTCAAGACGATATTTCACGCGGGAAGATTTACATCATCGCTGATGGAAAACTCACGCCGATTGAAGTCAATACAAGCATTTCAGATGGTCGATTAACAGAAATCAGCAGCCCAACCCTGAAAGTGAATGACAAAGTGATTGTGGGCGAAAACCAAACTGACGAAAATGCAGCCAGCGCGCCCACCAGCAACATGCGCTTTAGGATGTTCTAATGCCTTTGGTGCAAGTGCATGATTTGCACAAAGACTACACCACCATCGCTGGTACAATTCATGTGCTGAAAGAGGTCAATTTTGTGATGGAGGCAGGTGATTTTGTGGCGGTTATGGGGCCATCTGGCTCAGGAAAATCCACTTTCATGAATATTCTAGGCTGCTTGGACCAGCCCACCAGCGGTGAATATCAGCTCGATGGTCACTCCGCAGCTACGCTCAATGCCAATGCACTTGCCCAAGTGCGTAATCAGACGATAGGCTTTGTATTTCAAGGTTTTAACCTACTCTCGCGCACTACCCTGCTAGATAACGTAGCGTTACCATTAGTCTATTCAAAAATCAGCAAAACCGAGCGTCTTGCACGGGCAAAAGTGCTATTAGAAAAAGTGGGCTTAGGTCAGCACATTTACTCGTTTCCAAACCAAATTTCAGGCGGACAGCAACAACGCGTGGCCATTGCGCGCGCGTTGGTGAATCGCCCACGATTAATTTTGGCTGACGAACCAACAGGTAACTTAGACAGCGTGACCAGTGAAGAAATTATGGCGCTTTTTTCTGAATTAAATCGCGAAGGCATTTCGATTATTTTAGTCACGCATGAATCGGATATTGCCGCGCATGCCAGCCGTCAAATACGGTTTTTAGATGGGCGCATTGTGCATGATGAACGCAGCAAATCAGCAATTCACATAACAGAAACTGCGGAGCTCGTTTAATGTTTTCCGCAATGTTAGGGGAAGCTTGGCGGGCCATGGGTGCTAATCGCATGCGCACATTTCTTACCATGTTGGGCATGGTGATTGGTGTGGGCTCAGTGGTGCTGATGATGGCCGTTGGGCAAGGCGCGCAAGAATCTGTGAAGCAATCGATTAACGCCATGGGCAGCAATCTTTTTATTGTGCTTTCAGGCTCATCCACCGCTGGCGGCGCACGTTCAGGCAGCGGCAACACCAGCACATTAACAGTGACTGATGCCAATGCCATTGCCGAGTTGGATGGTGTAAGCAATGTGGCACCGATTAGCATAGGCAATGCACAAGTGGTGTACGGCAATAACAATTGGAGCACGAGCATTATTGGCACCACGCCAAGTTACTTAGACATTCGCGTGTGGGAGTTGGCTGATGGTTATGTATTTTCAGAGTCCGACATGCGCTCTGCCACCAGAGTCGCGCTCGTCGGCAAAACGGTGGTCGATAATATTTTTGGCGATACTGACCCTATCGGCAAAACCATCCGCATCAAACAAAACCCGTTTGTGGTGCTGGGCGTACTCAAACGCAAAGGTCAAAGTTTAGATGGGCGCGATCAGGATGACACCATCATCATGCCGCTCACCACCGCGCAGCGTAAAATTCTTGGCAACCAATTTGCCGGCAGTGTACGACAAGTCATGGTACAAGCCCACACCCCTGAGCTCATGCCAACGGTTGAGCAAAATATCAACGGCTTATTGAAGCAGCGGCATAATATTCGTGAAGGGGCTGACAACGACTTTAATGTACGCAATCTCACCGCAGTAGCCAATTCTGCCGCCGAAACTACCCGCACCATGTCACTCTTACTCGGTGCGATTGCCTCAGTGTCATTGCTGGTCGGCGGCATCGGCATTATGAACATCATGCTAGTTTCAGTTACAGAGCGTACGCGCGAAATTGGTATCCGCATGGCCATTGGTGCTAGAGAGCGCGATATATTGCTGCAGTTTTTACTCGAAGCGATTGTGATTTCTGTTATCGGCTGTTTAATTGGCCTCATCCTTGGTATCACGGGTGCCGTACTCGTCAACACCATCACACAAGCATCGGTGGTTATTTCAGGTTATTCAGTGATGATTGCTTTTGCCGTTGCTGCCAGCGTGGGCATATTTTTTGGCTACTACCCCGCTAGAAAAGCCGCCCGCATGAATCCCATTGAAGCGCTACGTTTTCAGTAAAAAAACTAAAATTTTGTGGTGTTAAAAAATTAGTTTTTGATGGCTTACAACCTAACAAACCTTTTATGCGGCCTTGTAAGCCTTTATTTACAAGGCTTGCAGAGCATTAAAAAATCCTCGGGCATTTTTGTGACTTGTTAATACGTTTTGAATGCAATAATACCAATGCACATATACCGCCCTTTTGCATTCAATTTGGCAATAAAAAAGCCCAACGTGTTGCGCTGGGCTTTCAGTCAATCTGCGAGCAGACTACGTAATATTATTCTTTGTAAGCACGTTTACGCTCGTGCTCTAGTAAGTAACGCTTGCGAATACGGATGCTTTTTGGCGTAATTTCTACCAACTCATCATCATCAATAAATTCTACTGCTGATTCCAGCGTCATTGAAATAGGTGTAATCAAACGCACCGCTTCATCGGTACCAGATGCACGCACGTTGGTAAGTTGCTTGCCTTTAATCGGGTTAACAACCAAGTCGTTATCGCGGCTATGAATACCAATCACCATGCCTTCATACAACTTATCACCAGGGCTTGAGAACATTTTACCGCGATCTTGCAGTTTCCATAAGGCGTAAGCCACCGCTTCGCCTTGTTCTGCAGAAATCAATACGCCATTACGACGACCAGGCATATCGGCTTTCACGGGTGCGTACTCATCAAAAATGTGCGCCATCAAGCCAGTACCGCGCGTTAGGGTCAAGAATTCACCCTGAAAACCGATCAAACCACGTGCTGGGATTTTGTACTCTAAACGCGTACGGCCATTGCCGTCAGACTCCATATTCTGCATTTCACCACGGCGACGGCCTAATTCTTCCATTACGGCACCTTGATTTTCATCTTCCAAATCCACCGTTAAAATTTCATATGGCTCACATTTTTCACCGTTGATTTCACGGTACACGACTTTTGGTTTGCCTACAGCCAACTCAAACCCTTCACGGCGCATATTCTCTAATAAAATCGTCAAGTGCAACTCACCACGACCCGACACGCGGAACACGTCGGCATCTTGCGTATCTTCCACGCGCAATGCCACGTTAACCAATAACTCTTTAGTCAAACGGTCACGAATTTGGCGTGAAGTTACAAACTTACCTTCAGTACCGGCGAGCGGTGAAGTATTCACCATAAAATCCATGGTCAAGGTTGGCTCATCCACACCTAAATGCGGCAGACCAACGGGTTTTTCGCGGTCACAGATGGTAAAACCAATACCAATATCGTCCAAGCCTGAAATAATTACAATATCGCCCGCTTCCGCTTCTTCTACCGGCACGCGCTCTAGGCCTTTGAAACCGAGCACTTGGTTGATTTTACCCGTAGCGATTTGCTTATCTTCGTTCATCACCGCAACGGCCTGATTAGGTTTCACTTTGCCGTTGGTGATACGGCCAATGCCTAAACGGCCTGTGTAAGTTGAGTAGTCCAGCGCAGAAATCTGCATTTGCAGTGGTGCGCTGCTGTCACCCGCAGGTGGCGATACATAACTAATAATCGTTTCAAACAAAGCGCGCATATTATCGGTTTGTTTGTTCATGTCCAGCATGGCATAACCGTTAATGGCTGACGCATACACAATCGGAAAGTCTAACTGCTCATCGGTTGCGCCCAAATTCGCAAATAAATCAAATGTTTGGTTAATCACCCAGTCTGTACGTGCACCAGGACGATCCACTTTATTAATCACCACAATCGGTTTTAAACCAAGCGCTAAAGCTTTTTTCGTCACAAAACGTGTTTGCGGCATGGGGCCTTCAACGGCATCAACCAATAGCACCACACCATCAACCATACCCAACACACGCTCAACCTCGCCACCAAAGTCTGCATGGCCCGGGGTATCCACAATGTTGATGTGTGTGCCTTCATACACCAAAGCAGTGTTTTTAGCCAAAATAGTAATACCACGCTCTTTTTCAATATCGCCACTATCCATGACGCGCTCAGAAACGACTTGGTGCGATGAAAAAGTACCTGCTTGTTGTAAAAGTTTATCCACCATGGTGGTTTTACCATGGTCAACGTGGGCGATGATTGCGACATTACGTAAATTGCGAGACATATATTTGTAGCCAGTTCATTGAAAGGCGGCGATTTTAACACATTAACCAAAATAAACCTTTGACAATTTTAAATTCGTGCCTATAATGCGCACAACTTAAAACTTAAATGCTATTTATAGTTTTAGATTCATTGCCCTGACCCTCTGTCACTCGTGAACTTTTGAAGTGACTATTCTTTAGATTTGATTCCGTTAAATCTATCTTTTACTGGTTAGCGGCTATGCCCGTGCGCTGGTAAATAAAGCTTTATATTTTTAAACTGCTTTTTGCGTCATATTTTTTGCTTGGTGTGATTGATTTAACACGACAGCAAACAAGATTGCATTTACTCGCGCCCTTTATTATTGTTTTTTATGAAAACAGCTTTTGAAAGGGACTACCTTGTCTTTTGAATCATTAAATTTAAATCCTGCCATCCTCCGCGCTATTGAAGAGTCTGGTTACACCACCCCTACTGCTGTGCAGGCGCAGGCTATCCCTGTTGTATTAGAAGGCCACGACCTGATGGCGTCAGCCCAAACTGGTACAGGTAAAACCGCAGCATTTATGCTGCCAGCATTGAACTTACTCGCCACCCCGCATGAATCCAAAAGCCGTGGCCCGCGCATTTTAGTATTGACTCCAACCCGCGAACTCGCGGCACAAGTCAATGAAGCTGCCCGTAAATACGGCAAATACATGCGCGCCCGTACTGTCAGTATTGTGGGCGGCATGCCCTACCCACTACAAAACAAATTACTGTCACAACCGCTAGATATTTTAGTCGCCACTCCTGGCCGTCTACTAGATCACATGGAGCGCGGCCGTATTGATTTAAGCCGTTTGCAAATGCTCATTTTAGATGAAGCAGACCGCATGTTGGACATGGGCTTTTTACCTGATGTTGAGCGTATCTGTGAGCAGCTATCAAAAGAACGCCAAACCTTGTTATTCTCAGCCACATTAGATGGTGACATCGCGCGTATTGCTAAACAAATCTTGAAAAATCCAAAATCCATTCAGGTGGCCGCGCAACGTGAAAAACATGCCAACATTGAACAACGTTTGCATTATGTGGATGACATGACGCACAAAAATAAATTGCTTGAGCATTTGTTAATTGCTCCTGAAGTGAACCAAGCGATTATCTTTACTAGCACAAAACGTCACGCTGATGTATTGGCGGAAGATTTATACGCCGCTGGCCATAAAACCGCTGCTCTACATGGCGACATGACGCAGGGCGCGCGTAACCGCACTTTAACCAAATTGCGTCATGGTGATGTCAAAGTGTTAGTGGCAACCGATGTTGCTGCGCGCGGCATTGATGTGCATGGCATTACGCACGTAATCAATTACGATTTACCTAAATTTGCTGAAGATTACGTGCATCGTATCGGCCGTACTGGCCGTGCTGGTAACACAGGTATTGCGATTTCATTTGCCTCTAACGTTGACCGTCATTTATTGCGAAAAATTGAGCAGTTTACCGGTAACCGTATGGAAGCTGCCGTGATTGAAGGCTTTGAGCCAAAACGCCCGATGAAATCTGACGCACCTGCTGGCAAACGTGGCCAAGACCGCAATGCGCGCAATGAGCGTTCACACGCGCCAGGTGGCCGCGGTGGCTTTAAACCACGTGAAGATCGTGGCAGTTTTGGCCGCAACGAAAGCCGTTTTGAAGGCCGTACTGAAAGCCGCGGTAACCGTGAATCTGCACCGCGTGAAGCCAATGGCAATTCAGCAGGATTTGCACCTCGCCCAGAATTTAACCGTTCTGAAAGACCAGCAGGTGACCGTCCACGTAGTTTTGGTGATCGCAACGCAAATGGTGGCCGTGACCGTGCCAACACTGAGCGCTCAGGTGCCTCTGCACCTAACCGCAGTTTTGGTGATGCCGCTGCTTTTGGCAAAAAACCTTTTCCGCGTGATGGCCAAAACAGCGCACCACGCAACGACAATCGCGTGCTAGGTGCTCGTTTTGAAGGCCGCGCAGATGCGGCTCGCCGTGATGGCAGAACCGATAGCCGCCCTGCTGGTCGTAACCACAGTGATTCACGTAGCTTTGGTAATGCAAATGCGGGTGGTAGCGGCGCACCGCGTCGTCCACGTAGCTTTGCGTAATTTTCGTATTGGATAGACTTCAACACATGACTGAAAATGTAATTTCTGCAACAGAAACAACTCAGCTTTCAAATTTTGACCATTTGGGCCTCGCGCCTGAACTGCTCAAAGCCCTGAAAGAATCTGGCTACACAACACCTACGCCCATCCAAGTGCAAGCCATTCCGGTTGCATTGGCTGGGGGGGATTTGATGGCGGGCGCGCAAACCGGCACAGGTAAAACTGCAGCGTTTGCGTTGCCTTTGTTGCAGAAATTACTTCCACTTGCCAACACCAGCACTTCACCTGCCAAGCACCCCGTGCGTGCGCTTATTTTAACGCCCACGCGTGAGTTGGCCATTCAGGTGGAGGCCAGCGTCAAAGCGTATGCCAAACATACTGCTTTGCGCTCGTTAGTGGTATTTGGTGGTGTGGACATTAAAACCCAAACACCGCACTTAAAAACCGGCGTTGAGGTTTTGGTTGCCACGCCAGGTCGCCTGTTGGATCACATCGAACAGAAAACTTTGCAACTCAATCAGGTACAGATGTTAGTGCTGGATGAGGCTGACAGAATGCTAGATATGGGCTTTATGCCCGATCTAAAACGCATTCTGGCGCTACTGCCAAAACAGCGCCAAAATTTAATGTTTTCTGCCACGTTTTCTAATGAAATCAAAAAGTTATCCGATGACTTTCTGACCAACCCAACTTTAATTGAAGTCGCTCGCAGTAACGCGACCAATGACAACGTGACACAACAAGTGTACCAAGTCGCACAGCGCGATAAAGAGTCACTACTCGTTCAACTGCTTAAAGAGGCAAGCACCAGTCAGGTGATTGTGTTTACCAAAACAAAAATCACTGCAAGTCGCTTAAGCCGTAGCCTAGCAAAAAGCGGTATCGCCGCTGATGCGATTCATGGCGATAAAACGCAAAAAGAGCGCATTGAAGCACTCGATGCGTTTAAAGCAGGCAAAATCATGGCCTTAGTCGCAACTGATGTTGCAGCAAGAGGCTTGGATATCAGCGAATTGCCTATGGTGATTAACTATGAAATCCCAAGCGCACCTGAAGATTACGTGCACCGTATCGGCCGCACCGGCCGCGCTGGCGCGAGTGGCGTTGCTATTTCATTGGTCAGTGAAGAAGAAGAAAAATACTTAACTGAAATTGAAAAACTGATTAAAAAAAGCATTATCAAAATCACTGCAAACCTTGAAAAATCAAGTCAAAAACCGACCTCTGAACTTCAAAAAGACGGCAGTCGACCCAGCAAAACTGCACGAAGTAGCCATGAAGGTGCAACGCAGCGCATGCCACCGAAAAAGAAAGTCAGTGACCCTTGGTTTGATAAACCCTATGAAGCCAGCAAGCAAACTCAAGCCGTAGATGTGCGGCCTGCCAGCACAAGAAAAACTGCCGTTGCAGCGCTACTGGGTGGCTTAGTTTCTAACAAATAATCCGCACAACCTTTTTTTGATGCCCTGGAAGCCTTATAAACAAAGGCTTCCAGGGCATCAAAAATTTCTCGGGGAAATTGAAGGTTTTTTTGAAGTGTTTAACGCTTGACTTACACTCAGAAAAAATCTAGTTTTTTTCCGCCTGATTGCGCATAAAATCGGCCACACCGTACAACTGGCTGGCCAGTTTTGTCATCAAATCTTCGTCAAACTCTAGCTGATGCATGGCTTTAATCATACAGTACATCCACTGATCGCGTGCAGAAGCATCAATCGGAAACGGCAAATGCCGTGCCCGTAGCATGGGATGCCCATAGCGCTCAATATAGAGTTGCGGTCCGCCCGTCCAACCCGTTAAGAACATAAAGAGTTTTTCACGCGCTGAGGTTAAATCTGGTTGATGCATGGCGCGGATGGGCGCCGCCTTGGGGTCACTATCCATGATGTCGTAAAAAGTTTCGACCAGGTGACGGATATTGGCAGTGCCATTAGTTTCGCCCCCTAGCAACTCAAAAAAGGTGCGTTTATCGCTACCTGCTTCTTCTATTTTATCTAGCATGATTAAGCAATTTTTGGTTTAACAAGACTAGCCGCAAGTTTTGCACGCCCTCTCGCCTCATCAACATCCTTGCCCGTCGCTAATGCGACACCCATGCGCCGTTTTACAAACGATTCTGGCTTGCCAAATAAACGAATATCACTGTTAGGCACAGCTAAAGCCGCCTCGACACCCTCAAATGCCAAATTTTTGGTTTCATGCTGTCCATATATCACTGCACTGGCACCCGCTTCACGCAAACTCACATCCACAGGTAAACCTAAAATAGCACGAGCATGCAATTCAAACTCACTAAAGCGCTGGCTACACATCGTCACCATGCCAGTGTCATGTGGGCGCGGGCTCACTTCACTAAACCAGACGTTATCGCCTTTGATGAACAGTTCCACACCGAACAATCCTAGCCCACCTAGGCTATCCGTCACAGCCTTGGCGATACGTTTTGATGCTTCCAACGCACCAGTTGTCATGGCTTGCGGCTGCCAGCTCTCTACATAGTCGCCATTTTTTTGTACATGGCCAATGGGTTCACAGAAATAAGTTTGAATGTCACCCTGTGCATTTTTGGCACGCACTGTTAACAAGGTGATTTCATAATCAAAATCAATCTGGCCTTCCACAATCACCACACCTTGGTTGACGCGCCCGCCCCTACCGGCATATTCCCAAGCGGTTTTTACTTCACTCGCCTGCGTAATGCGCGATTGTCCTTTGCCTGACGACGACATGGTCGGCTTAATAAAACATGGATAACCTATGCCAGCATCAATGGCCGCCTGCAATTCAGCTTCGCTTCTGGCAAACGCATACGGTGAAGTCGGTAACTGTAATTCTTCCGCTGCTAACCGGCGTATACCCTCTCGGTTCATCGTCAGTTGCACGGCTTTTACGGTTGGTATTACCGTGGCGATGCCCGCCGCCTCAATATCAGCTAGGGTGCTGGTATTAAGCGCTTCGATTTCCGGCACAATTAAATGCGGTTTTTCTTTTGCCACCAAATCACGCAAGGCCTGATTATCAGTCATATCAATCGTATAGGCACGATGCGCAACCTGCTGGCCAGGAGCATTGTCGTAACGGTCCACGGCAATCACTTCAACACCCAAACGCTGCAACGCAATAATTACTTCTTTACCGAGTTCACCGCTACCGAGCAGCATGACACGGGTGGCGTTGGGGCTTAATGGGGTACCGATTTGCATGATGAACTTCCTCTTTTTCAATGGGCTAAATCATACCACGCAGTGATAATGCCGTCATTTGACAAACATCATCACGCCATAAATATAGTAAAGGTAGTGAGGGGAGTTCTTGAGTTACTTATGCGGAATTTGATGCTTATCCATACGATACCGCATCGTCATACGGGTAATGCCAAGTTTTCGTGCGGCTTTTGACACATTATATTCGGCCTCAGCCAAGGCTTTTAACAATATATTTTTTTCCGCTTCATGTAACGTCACCTGATTTTGCGTGACTGAATTCATTTGTGTATAGGCCTGATAATCCGCCAGCGCGCTGTTTGTAATAAAATCGGCAGGTGGCGTACCACTTTGTAGCATGGGCAAGGCGAGGTCGACTGAGGCAATACGTCCTTGATGACTCAACAGCATCGCACGGCTAACTTGGTGGCGTAATTCCCGCACATTGCCGGGCCACTGATACTGCCGAATGCGCTCAACGGCATCTGCCATAAAAACTGGGCTGGCAAGGCCGTAGCGTTTAGCGGTTTGCGCTGCAAAATGCTTGGCGAGTAAGAATGCATCATCTTCACGGTCGCGTAGCGGTGGCATGTGAATGCTCATCACATTGAGCCTGTAATATAAATCTTGCCGAAAACGCCCGGCTGCAGACATTTCATGCAAATCTCGATTGGTTGCGGCAATAAAACGTGCAGGCACTGCGCGCTCCTTCGTAGAACCCAGCCTACGCACTATTCGGCGCTCAAGCACGTTCAAAAGCTTAGCTTGCAATGTCAGTGGCAACTCGCCAATTTCATCTAAAAAGAGCGTGCCGTCTTCAGCGGCCTCAATCAAACCTGGCCGAGCACCTTGCGCGCCGGTAAATGCGCCTTTTTCATGCCCAAATAACTCACTTTCAATTAATTCAGCGGGCAATGATGCGCAATCAATATGCACAAAAGGTTTGTCTTTATTGGCACAAGATAAATGTAGTAAACGCGCTGCTACATCTTTACCCGTGCCTGTTTCACCACCAATCAATACCGTTGGCGGCACAGTGTCACTTGAAACCAATTGCGCAATGCGCTGAATTTGTGCTTTCACACTTTGGATAGCAGCACTATCGCCCAGTAGCTCAACTCCTTCAGCCGCATGCGCATTACGCTGGCGCGAGTAATCCAGACTGTTACTTTGCACCGCTGCGGCTTCCGCTTTTTGTACTGAAAGCAATAGCTCTTCTAAGTCTATGGGCTTTTTAAGGTAATCAACCGCACCTAATTTAATCGCATTTACGGCGTCACTTACTTCACCATGAGCAGTCATCACAATCACTGCCGCATTTTTAGCGACTAGATCTGCCAGTAAATCCAGCCCATTGCCGTCTGGCAGACGCATATCAAGCAACACTAAATCAGGCACAAATTGCTTTAATGCGGCTGCGGCAGCCAACAAACTCTCCACATGCTCGCATTCGTAGCCGGCTTTTTGCAAGCGACGCATTACCGCACGGGCAAATAACACCTCATCTTCAACAATCAGAATTTTTGACTGTTGCTTCAAAACCGTTGAGGTATTGCCCTGTGCGATATGCGCTAATTGCAAAATTTTTCCTTCATGATTACTTCAGTTACTTCTTACCGCCAAAATCGTAGCGCACACCGATCCAACCTGCACGTGGCGCACCTGGCATTAAGAATTTTGATGCTTCACCTTCACCTGAAAACACACCATTTTCAATCCAGTTTTCGCCAAATTGGCCGCCTGAAGCATATTCTTTATCAAAAATATTGATCGCTTTTGCAAACACTTGCCAACCGCTATCACCAAACTTATAGCGTGTATCCAAGTTAACAACAGTGTAGCCGCCAATTTTTCCGCTATCTTGCACGTGATCAGCGTCACCATCATTGGCACGATGTTTATTGTTCTCGTTGCCACGGACATAAACATCAGAGAATGTGTTGATATTGGTACCTACACTCCAATTTGGCGTGACGTCCAATTGCAGGCGTAATTTAAACGAATGTTCAGGTAAATTAGCTAAACGATCCCCTTTTTTTACCTGAATTGCATTGCCATCAGTGGTTGAGTTAAGTGCATTTGTTAACTCTAAATCTGACTCGTAGGTTGCTTTTAAATAGCTATAGCCTGCATTCCAGCTAAAGCTACCGATTGCACCTGATAAACCTGCATCTAGACCCATACGACGGGTTTTACCCACGTTATCAAAATAGCCCATGCCATTGGTTGCGTTGGTCGAAATAAACTGAATATCATCGTGGTTTTCAGTACGATATACTGCTGCTGACCATTTCACGTCTGTTGTTAAATTTCCACGAGCGCCCAATTCAAAAGTTTTAGAAACCACTTCATCTAGCGGGGGATCACCCGCCATCGCGTTTGGCAATTTACATGGTACATTTGGATTTGCGCAACCTAGTTCCATCGAAGTTGGCGCGCGCATACCCTCATTATAAGATCCATAAACAGACAAATCTTTGGTTGGTGTAAAACTTAATCCAATGGCTGGGTTAAAGCGGCTGAAGCTATGGTTGCCAGAAAGGGACACATCTTCATCAGGCGTCAATGGGTCACCATCAACATCCTCAAACGAACCCTTAGGATTGATCTTGTCAGTGTTTTTAACTTTAATATGGTTGTAGCGGCCAGAAAGCGTTAGGTGCCACTGATTCGTCAAGGACAAAGTATCAGTTGCAAACACGCCCCAGCTGCGGGTTTTACCTAGCAAATCTACTTCTGCATCAGCACTTTCCACGTTTATACCATCAACACCGCGTGATGCATTAATGATACCGTACTCAGTCGATTGGTTAAATTTCACGCGTGAATAGTCATAACCCAAACCTAGAATCAACTGATTTTGTTTTTCTAGCAAGGGTTGGTTAAAGGCCAATTGTGCATTAAAGCCGTAGCCTTTTTGATCCGTGTTACTGCGATTGAGTGCCCCACTACACAGTTCATCCTCATCACCTGTACCCAGCGGGCAATCGGCATCATTACCAGCAACTGTTCCTGTTGCCAATAAATCATAATCATCATTGATATCGCCATTTAACGTTTTACGTTTTGATTTTCGATAATAAGTATTGGCACTCAATTGCACGTCATCATTTAACCAGTGACTGCCATTCAAGTTCAAAAATGATAACGTGTTTTTAGTTTGGTCAGGCTTGGTATTAATGGTTTCACGGCCAAAATCCTCCATCAGTTCTTTTTGGACTAGACCATTACCAACCATGTCGTTGTCCGCACCGGTATAACTGAGCTCTAAACGAGATGCTTCGTTTTGCCAGCCCACTTTACCAAAAATCTGCTTCACCTCGGTTGGCGAGTGGTCACGCCAGCCGTCTTCATCAAAATAGTTTCCTGCCAGAAAATAATCAACGGAATTATCCGCTGATACGCCACCAAATTCTGCGGCAACCGTTTTGCGTGACCATGAGCCAAAACTGGTTTCAATACCGCCACCTTGATGCGTGCGGCCGTTTTTAGTTTGCACAGACAGTGCGCCACCTAAGGTATTTAAGCCAAACACAGGGTTTGAACCTGGCATCAAATTCATGCCGGCAATAGCATTCACCGGAATTAAATCCCAGTTCACTGCATCGCCAAACGGTTCATTGACGCGTACGCCATCTTGAAATACTGACAGTCCTTGCGGCGTTCCTAACAAAGGTGACGCGGTAAAACCACGGAATAAAATATCAGGCTGGTACGGGTTGTTTTGCGTTTCATTCACGCTCACACCTTGCAGATTGTTATTCATGTAATCGGCAATACTTAAGCTATTTTGTTGTTGCAACGCTTTGCCTTTAACAACCTGCACATTGGATGGAATCTGCTCAATTGGCAAACCTACCCCTGCGAGAGGTGTGGTACCAATCACTTCAATTTTACCTAAATCCACCGCATTGCCATTGTCTTCAGCATATGCCATTTGCGGAGCAGCGTAAGCGGCCAATATAGCCATTAAAATCATTTTTGGTTTTATATTGCTTGAATTGGATGTTTTTTGCATACTAAATTCCCTAGGTTAGAGTTTTTTAAAAGCCGCTATCTAATTTCACGAAGAAATGGCAACTTTGTACAATAGTAATAATCATTCCAATACTAATTAAGTGAAACTAACCCATATGAAACAAAATGTTACATATTGATGCAAGTTAATGAAATAAGTATACAACCAATAAATGGTTATATACAGCCATTTATTGGTTGTATATAACCAATAAAATAGGTGGTTTAGCTCATTAGGGTTGTAGCGAATGACCAGATGCGGTTTTATTTAGATTTGGGATGGATGCCAAACAATCTCAACTCCCGGCTCGCCATGGGAGGCAGTCATATCGTGCGCTACGCCTAAGCCAGGAACAAAAACGAGCTTGTCATGCCAGTAGATGAGCGGTAAGCAGTCTCGTAACCAAGGTGGAATATGCGCCTCTTGCAACAAATGCTTAAGCGTTCTTGAAGGTCGCAATGCGTGAGGCTTAAAGGTTTCACCACCACTTCGCCGGGTAATTCTTAATTCACTAAGACCGTGCTTTAAGGCTAAACCCCTCCCAGTGACATGCCTAAACTCTAGCAATTCTCGATTCGGTAAAGTCAAAAGCGGTTCACCATGCCATGTTAAGTCAAATGGTTTCGAGGCTTGCATGGAAACTAAGTAAACTCTTTGCTGATAACGTCTTAGGCTTATTGGTGGCTGATTCGAATTTACGACATCGTGATGACGCAATGGAATATTGATATTGGCATCCGGCTTTGCATTGAAGAGCTGGTGCAGGATTTCAGACAGGTATTCTGCGTTAGGCATGGATAACTGATTGCGCGCTAACCACCAACGCAACAGATTTTTTGCGCGTGATCGCTCCAACTTTTCTAAAGACACCAAACATAAACTGTTTTCTGACAAGATTTGGCTTGCATCAATTTCAGCCAGCGCGTCCAGCAAACCATCTGCTTCGGCCAGATGTGTAGCCACTCTTGCGATGACAGGTTGAATAGATGGATTGCGCGCAAGCAAAACAGGCATGACATGATGACGCACAAAATTTCGCTCGTAATTAGTGTTTAAGTTACTTTCGTCATCACACCAAGTTAGACCATTAAGACGCGCATAGTCATGTAAATCTGAGCGAGAAACATCTAACAGCGGGCGCAATAGCCGTCTTTGCTCGTCTATTTTAGCCATGCTTGCCAAACCTTTAACGCCGGCGCCTCTAAATAGCTGCAATAAAAGCGTTTCGGCCTGATCATCTTGATGATGTGCCGTGACAACAAAGTCTGGCTTCAAATCAGCATGTTTAAAATTAAAAAGCGCTTGATAGCGCAATTTTCTAGCCGCTGCCTCAATACCAGACTTATTCTTTGGTTCGATATTGACATATTCGACATGTAGCGGAACCTCCAACGTTTTGCACTGCTCGATGCAGAACTCCGTCCAGTCATTCGCATGCGGACTCAAGCCGTGATGTACGTGCATAGCCTGTAGTGAAAAAGAAAGATTCTGGCGGAGAGCTGCAAGCATATGTAACAAAACGGTTGAGTCCAAGCCACCACTCAACGCTAGCAATAGCAGTGGCTTAGAATGAATGTTGTCAGTTGTTGACTGAGCGTCCCGTCCATCAAGGCTGAGATGATGAACAAGAACGGTACTGAGTTTTTTTAATAGAGGTTGCGTGGGTTCGGTGATATTTGCCGCTATTACACACTGCGCCTTAGCGTTTTTTTTCAACGATTTCTTTGTACTTACCATAGCCCATCAAGCGCTCATATCGGCTAACCAACAACACTTTCGTTGATTTTGATTTCAACTTAGCAAGTTCTTCTTTAAGCGCAGCCCGCAATGTTGTCATGACAGCCTCTGGATCACGGTGAGAGCCACCTAATGGTTCTTGGACAATACGGTCAACCAAACCCAGCGCTTTTAGGCGATCAGCAGTAATCGCGAGAGACTCGGCCGCAACTGATGCCTTGTCTGCGCTTTTATACAAAATAGATGCACAGCCTTCAGGGGATATGACTGAATAAGTGCCGTATTGCAGCATCAGCAACTGATCAACCACACCCAGCGCCAACGCGCCACCTGAACCACCTTCGCCAATAATCACACCGATAATTGGTGTTTTAAGCTCAGCCATCACATACAAATTACGCGCAATAGCCTCTGACTGCCCGCGTTCTTCAGCACCAATTCCGGGATACGCGCCTGGTGTGTCAATAAGTGTAATGATGGGAATCGAGAACTTTTCTGCCAAACGAAATAAGCGCAGAGCTTTACGGTAACCTTCTGGCCTTGGCATACCAAAATTGCGATACTGGCGCTCTTTTACATCACGTCCTTTTTGATGCCCAATGACCATCACGGGTTGACCTTCAAAACGTGCTAGCCCACCAACGATTGCTGGATCATCTGCATAAGCTCTGTCACCGTGCAGTTCTTCAAAATCCGTAAACATGCCTTGAATATAATCAAGTGTATAAGGCCGCTGCGGATGACGTGCCAATTGTGAAATTTGCCATGCCGTTAAACTGCCGTAAATGTCTTCTGACAGTTTTTTATTTTTATTTTGTAGCGCTGTTAGCTCTTTAGAAATATCCAGAGCATCATTGGCGTCATGAGCAGCCTGCAGTCCTTCAATTTGCGCTTCCAGTTCTGCAATCGGCTGTTCAAAGTCTAGGTAACTTATTTTCATTTAATTCGCTTCTTTTCTAAATTCAATACGTTTAATTATATAGGATTTTTACATTTTCACGACTTAACCATTCGGTTAAACTGGCAATCAATTCTTCGTGTAAGTCAACGCGCCAGGCACTTCCGAGCATCAGTTCAACTTTACTGGTTTTATTATGATATTCCACTTTTACGGGGCAGCCACGCTGCTCATCGGTTTCTGGTCTGCAGTATGGTTGCAGCAAGGCTTTTAGTTTGGCGGCATCAGCTTGCCCGTTGCAAGCGATTTTTAAAAAACTTGCGCGTGAATTCCTCAATCCAGATAAATCATAGATCTTTCTCGCATTCACTCGGATGCCACCAGAAAATTCATCGTGACTCACACGACCCTCCACAATCACCAACTGGTCGTCTTTTAATAATTGTTGTGATTGGTTAAGTAGCTCGTTACCGACAACCACTTCAATGCGCGTTGTGCCGTCATCTAAGCCCACTATCGCCATTTTGCCACGGCCAGTCATGCGAATACGTATACCCGATACAATCCCCGCAATCAATTGCGGCTGTTCTTTGGGTGTTAGATTGGCGAGTGTGGCGCTAACAAACTGGTTAATGTCTTTTTGATATGCCAAGTAGGGATGTCCGCTAAAGTAAAATCCCAGGGCTGCTTTTTCTTCTAATAAGCGTTGTTGCTCAGACCACTCGGGCACGCTCGGTAGCACGTGAGCAGCTTTATCTTCTACTTCGCCGAACAAGCTATTTTGGTTGCTGTTGGCGCTATTTTGCTCGGCTGCCGCCATTGCATTGGCAACACCTGCCAATAGCGCATTGCGGCTAGGGGACAGTTTATCAAAGGCTCCGGCACGGATTAAAGATTCCACTACACGTCTATTCACTTTACGCAAATCAAGTCGATTACAAAAATCGAATAAATCCTTGAAAGGTCCGCCTTGCTCGCGAGCCTGCAGAATGACCTCAATTGCCGCCAGACCCGTGCCTTTTATGGCCCCTAGTCCATACAAAATTTGCTGTTTGTTAATAGGCATAAATTTGAAATCACTTTGATTGATGTCCGGCGGCAGCACCTCAATTTGATTCGGCGCACAATCATCGTAAAACGTGTGCACACTGTCAGTGTTATTCATGTCGGCCGACATGGTCGAGGCTAAAAATGCGGCGGGATAATGCGCCTTTAAATACGCCGTTTGATACGCGACCAGTGCGTAGGCCGCAGCATGTGATTTATTAAAACCGTAACCCGCAAATTTTTCAAGCAAGTCAAACAATTCCGTCGCTTGCCGTTCGGTCATGTTATTTTTGGTGGCACCCTCTACAAATGTTTTGCGTTGCGCATCCATTTCCTCGACTTTCTTTTTACCCATCGCGCGACGCAGTAAGTCGGCACCGCCTAGGCTATAGCCTGCAACGACTTGCGCAATCTGCATCACCTGTTCCTGATACACAGCAATGCCATAGGTTTCTTTTAAGATTGGCTCGGTTAAAGGATGTGGGTATTCCACACGCTGCTTACCGTGTTTGCGCCGGCAGAAATCTGGAATCAAATCCATTGGGCCCGGCCGATAGAGCGCCACCAAGGCAATAATATCTTCAAAGCAATCGGGCATGGCCTGCTTGAGCATGTCTTTCATGCCCTTGGATTCAAGCTGGAATACGGCCGTTGTGTTTGCCGTTTTGAGTAATTGAAAAGTCGCTTTATCGTTCAGGGGCAGCGTTTCAAACGAGAGTGGTGGCAAACCCTCAGCCGCGCGTTGTTTATTGGCATTTTTGAGGGCTAACTCTAAAATCGTCAGCGTGCGCAAACCCAAAAAGTCAAATTTCACCAGCCCGACAGCTTCTACATCATCTTTATCGTACTGGCTGACCAAACTTGCGCCATCTGCCTG
>ENA-UPTA01001657-UPTA01001657.1-activated-sludge-metagenome-genome-assembly--contig:-NODE-1657-length-24356-cov-6.979054_pt1 | contig 24356 bp, 25 predicted proteins | sample MGYA00238184_ERZ773361 | MGnify/ENA primary metagenome ERZ773361 (study PRJEB29100, sample SAMN05720205) | activated sludge metagenome | isolation source: anaerobic digester from wastewater... | reverse complement strand
TTAAGGGAACCGCCTGATTCATTAAGAAAAAATTTAGTTCCACAGTATTCGCACTGTACTTCATCGGCCGAAAGTTCTTTAAATAAAGTTCCTGAACATTGCGGACATGTTTTATGAGTAAGTTTCATGACACGATTTCCTGCTGAACAGCTCTTATATGTAATTCCTCAATATTTCCTGAATAGCCGCATCAAGGGTGCCAAACCTCGACTTCAGCTGACGCCTGACGTTTTCAATTTCCGGATTAGGCCGGAATTCCCGGAGTGTCCGGTATTGCCCCAGCCTTCTTCCGATTATGTACAGCTCCTGCTGGTCCTCCTCCATCGCTAAAAACCTGTCAATAACGCCAAGCATCCTTTCCTTATCACCGGGCAGGGTCCCTTCAATGTCCTCAATGAGATTCATGATGTGGTCGCTTTTTACAATGCTGGTAATTCCTTCAAGGTTCTCAATGAAGAGCCGTATTTCCCGCACCTTCTCAACTTCACCAAGAGGCGCCCATTCCCCGCGCTCCATGGCGTCGAAGAGCGCTGTTCCCGGCACCGGCACCGTGCTCCTGAGGCGGATATAGGTGGGGTTGACCGCATTCAGAACCCTTGCGGACTCCAGAGCGTTTTCTTTCCACCACTGTTTTCCCCCTATCCCCGGCATATAGTATTCCGAGAGATCAAATCCCGCTTCCACGATTTTTTTTCCGCCGGAAATCTGCTCTTCCGCGGTGACCCCTTTTCGTATAAAATCAAGGACGTCGTCGCATCCGGATTCCATTCCCGTATGTATCCGCGTCAGGCCCGCAGCCCGGAGCTCCTTCAGCTCTTCAATGGTCTTCCGGCTCATTGTCTTTGACCGGGAATAGGTGGTGATGCGCTCTATGGACGGGAACCGTTCCTTCAGATGCGTGATGATATCGACAAGCTGCGCCGTGGGAAGAAGCATGGAATTTGCGTCCTGTAAAAAAGCTGTCCGCATTCCATGCTGCATCCAGAAGGCCACCTGCTGGTAATAGTATTCCGGGGTCGTATCGCCGCCCCTTGCCCTCTGCAGGGACTCCGCAGTGAAGAGGTGTCCGGAGCTGCTGTTGTTCACGGATTCAAGAATCCGCACCGCAATTGCATGTATCGAGTCAATATCCTGCTTCACTTCCTCCACTGTCCTGCGGGAGAATTTCTGGTCCTGGTAGGTGTGGCAAAACGCGCACTTGTTCCAGGGGCAGTTCCTTGTCACCCGTACAAGAATACTGGAAGCTTCGCTCGGAGGACGTATGGGGCCCATTTCAAATTCATAATTCATAGCACATCCTCAATTATGGTACATCCGGCACACAATCATCAGGGTCCAGGGAACCGGCTGCTCACAAAGACCGGCAGCGTTGAACACGCCAGATCACCCTGAATTTTCAACCGAATAAAAATTAATTTGACACATAATCCATAATATCACTATTTTTTACTCCCTGCCTGTTTTTTATTGAAACACACCTTCAACCGGTGTAAATACAGGATAGAGAGGCAGTTTTTCCGATACTTTTCCGGTCTGCCGCGGCATACTACCGACCTCCTGTTCCAGGGCCGGCTTTTCAGATCATGCTGTATATGGCCATACCATTATTCACATTGCAAGGAGAAATTCTCATGAGCGAGGAAACATCAGACCTTATCCGCCAAAGAATTGAAAAGGTCGCAACGTTGCGGGAAAAGAACATCAACCCATATCCCATCCGCTTCACACGCACCGACAACGCGGGAGAGATAAAACAAACCTTTAACGCCGATACACCGAAACACGTCACCGTGGCAGGGCGCATCCGTTCAAAGCGGGTCATGGGGAAGGCGTCATTTGCCCATATTGAAGACCTTTCGGGGTCGATACAGCTCTACGTGACCCGGGATGACCTCGGGGAGGAGCAGTACGCCGTCTTCAAGATGCTGGACCTCGGCGACATTCTCGGAGCTGAAGGAGACACCTTCATGACGCAGAAGGGGGAGATATCGATCCACGTAACAAAGGCGACACTCCTTTCCAAAAGCATCCGCCCGCTCCCGGTGGTGAAGGAAAAGGACGGGCAGCTCTTTGATGAATTTGCCGACAAGGAGCTCCGGTACCGGCAGCGGTATGTGGACCTCATAGTAACGCCGAAGACCAGACAGGACTTCATTCTCCGCAGCAGGATAATCGGCGGCATACGGAATTACCTCACGGAAAAGGGTTTCCTTGAGGTTGAAACTCCAATGATGCAGGCAATACCGGGGGGCGCCGCGGCGCGTCCCTTCATCACCCATCACAACGCCCTTGACATGAAACTCTACCTCCGTATCGCTCCGGAGCTGTACCTGAAGCGGCTGATTGTGGGGGGGTTTGAAAAGGTCTTCGAGCTGAACAGAAATTTCAGGAACGAAGGTATTTCCACCCGGCACAACCCGGAATTCACCATGCTGGAGCTCTACGAGGCTTATGCGGACTACAACGTCATGATGCACATCTGCGAAGATATGATCTCGGGTCTCGCACGGGACCTTCTGGGCTCCGCAGTCATCGCGTATCAGGGATCGCAGCTTGACCTCACGCCTCCATGGAACCGGATGACCTATCTTGAATCCATAAAAAAATATACCGGCATAGATTTTACCGCGATTAAAACCCCTGAAGAAGCGGAGAACGCAGCCGCGGAAGCGGGGGTTTCAATTCCGGAAAAGCTTTCAATCTGGAAAATCGCTGAATGCATTTTCGAGGAACGGGTAGAAAAAAACCTCATTCAGCCAACCTTTATCACGGACTTTCCGAAGGAACTGTCACCCCTCGCCAAGTCCCGCGACGATAACCCGGAATTTGTCGAACGCTTTGAGCCGTACATCGCGGCCAGGGAAATAGGCAACGCATTTTCCGAGCTGAACGATCCCTTCGACCAGCGCGAACGCTTTGAGGAACAGGTCCGTATGCGTGAAGCCGGGGATGACGAGGCGCAGATGATGGACTACGACTACATTCAGGCGCTGGAATACGGCATGCCCCCTGCAGGGGGCATGGGAATCGGTATCGACAGACTCGTGATGCTTTTTGTGGATACCGCCTCAATCAAGGACACGATTCTGTTTCCGCTGCTCCGTCCGGAATAAAAATAACCTGAAGCCCGCAAGAGCGCTCCATGCGGGCGGCACGTTGTTTACGCGGTCCTGATATCGAACCTGGTAATAAATTCATTACTCAGACAGTAACATTTTACACGAAGGATATTCTAACTCTCATCATGACGAAACAATCGCTAAAGAACCTTACAGTTCAACCCTCAGAGCTCTATGAGGACAAGCTGGCACAGCTGGAACTTATTATCAACGAAGCTAACCGCGTGCGGAACACCGATAAGACAATGATTGAAGGCCTCCTGGGTAATTTTTACGGAAGGACCCTCAATGTGGGAATCGAGTTCAAACGCGCCTACGGATCAATATTGTCGGGAGACTATTTTAACCTCACGGAACTTCCTGACGGGAATTACCTCTTTGTATTTGCTGACCTCAGCGGCCACGGCCTTCCGGCGTACACAAACCTGATACGCCTGAACTCCTCAATCATTCTTGCGGTGAGAGAAAGCGAGCGCATTTATTGTAAAACAGGAATTCTTGATACCTCGGACCTGATACGCGACATCACAATCAAGTTCACCGACATTATGGAGGAACTCAACAACGAGGAGTTCGCGAGCGTGCTGTTCACCTTTATCACCAACCAGGACGACAAGTTTCACCTGAAGTTCTACAACCACGGGATGTTTTTCCCCATGATAATAAGGAAATTCCGGGACCGGACAATTGACGTCTATGATCTGAATAAAAGTGAAAAAGGCTGGTTTCCCCAGAAGGGATATCTCATGGGATGCGCTCTCCGGGACATTCTGGGGGACAAATACTACCTCTGCCCCTGCTGTGAATTTACCCTTTACGAAGGTGACCGTGCGCTCTTTTACAGTGATGGAATTGTGGAGTCGATAAACCCCCAGACCGGAGAAGAGTTCGGCGAGGGGAGAATCAGGGACATTCTCATTGAAAACGTCCACAGTGCTCCTCAGGAAACCATTGATACCCTGTTCCGGTCCCTCTACGGTTATATTGAAAATCCCCATAACCAGAAGGACGATATGACATCGATACTGATAGATTTCCCCCTTGTGCGGTAACAATACCTATTGTTTCTTGACATTTTTTCACTGTATTCTGCAGTATTATTCTGATTAATCAGTGATGTGCGGCATAACTGAAGCAGCAATATAAAATAATAATTCTGGATATCATAATGGAACGTATAACAATCATGCCATGCCTTGACATGAAAGGCGGACGAGTCGTCAAAGGAGTAAACTTTGTGGACCTCAAAGATGCGGGGGACCCTGTGGAAAATGCGGTATTCTACCAGAATGAAGGCGCCGATGAACTTGCGATGCTTGATATCGCTGCGACACTGGAAAACAGGAAAACAAGGCTTGAATGGGTAAAACAGGTCGCATCAGTAATCACCATTCCCCTCACCGTGGGGGGCGGCATCAACTCCCTTGAGGACATCGAAATGGTACTGGATGCCGGGGCATCAAAAGTCTCAATGAACAGCGCCGCGGTGAATAAACCGGAACTAATTGAAGATGCCGCAGACAGGTTCGGCTCTGAAAAAATAACCATCGCCATTGATGCCCGTAGAAACAGCGCGATGCCATCCGGTTTTGAACTGGTAGTCTCTGGAGGAACAAAGCCTGTTGGTCTCGACGCCGTTGAGTGGGCAGAGCAGTGCCAGGAACGCGGGGCCGGGGTTATCCTCCCCACCAGCATGGACGGCGACGGTACGCTGAAAGGTTATGACCTTGACTTCACCAGAGCGATATCAGACGCCGTGGACCTTCCTGTTGTAGCTTCCGGGGGCGCCGGTACTCTGGAACATTTTTATGAAGGAGTCGTCAAAGGAGGAGCGTCGGTGCTTCTTGCAGCGTCGGTGTTTCATTTCAGGACTTTTTCAATCCGGCAGGTTAAGGAGTATCTTCAGGAGCGGGGACTCAAAATCATTTTATAACATTGCCGCGTTATACGGGAAATTGTGCAGTGCGTATCGCCATTCGCAATACGCACTGTGAACGCACCGTTGCAGTTATCCCGCCATCTTCTGCAGGAGTTTCTTCTTTGTTTCTTCGTACTCCTCTTCGGTGATTGCGCCGCTGTCCTTAAGCTTCTTGAGCTTTTCCAGGGTCCCCGGGATATCCTCGCTTCGGGACTCCTTTTTCAGTTTTCCAGCGACCTCCTTCCCCTTCTCAAGGAACTCGTTATACTTTTCTTTCATTTTGTCAGTGTTGAAATCAAAAATTGATCCCCTGTTGGAAAAATGTGCATCAAATACTTTTCCCAGAGCATAGGTGGCGGCGCCGGAAAGCATAATCTGGGTGCCGATACCCAGAACGGTCCCCACGCCGGGAATTGCTTTCACCATGCTTGCTCCCAGACGCGCAAGTGTCGCACCGGCAAGAGAAGAAACAAGGGACTTTCCGGAATCATTGTCGTATTCCGCACCGTATTCGCCGGCAATCTGCCGGATCATGTCCAGCTGTATCGCCGTAACCGCGGCAATGTCCGCAAGGGGAATCGGGATTGCCCCTGCGGTCATACTGTAAATAACATGGGAATGAATAATTTTCTCGATTTTTTCCTCAGTCTGGGCCATTCCAATTCCCCCTTCATATTTAATTTCTTCACCAAACCACATACACGAATCATTCTAACACAAAAAACTTCAATAAGCAAAGGGCTGCTCCCCACTCCGCTTTCGGCGACAGGGAAGCATCTTTTCCATTTTCACAGAATACCAATCATTTTCATATTGTACTGAATGTACTATAAGGTATACAATTCAGCTTTATGTTTCCATAAAAAAATAAAAATCAGCACTTACCTGTTACCGCTCTGATACCGCGCAACTTCCTCGCGGAAATCCCGCACCAGGTCATCAATGTCTTCCTCCGTGGTTTCCCAGGAACACATGAACCTGCTGTGTCCCGTCCCGATGAAGTCATAAAAATGCCAGCCCCGGCCCTTCATGGCTGCGGCAATCTCCGCCGGCATTGCGATAAATACCGAATTCACTTCACGGGGATATACGATTTCCAGAACCGGAAGATACCGTATTTTCTTTTCAAGAACAATAGCGGCCCTGTTCGCCTTTTCAGCGTTTTTAAGCATCGAACCGTCATCAAGCATCATGCTCCAGGGAGCTGCGAGGAACCGCATTTTTGAGACAAGCTGCCCACCCTGCTTGCACCGGTAGCTGAATTCCTGAGCGTATTCCCGGTTGAAAAATATTACCGCCTCCCCGAATGCCATCCCGTTCTTGGTGCCCCCGAAACAGAGTACATCGACTCCCGCTTTCCATGAAATTTCTGAAGGGTGTACACTGAGAGCTGCCAGGGCATTGGCAAAACGGGCCCCGTCCATGTGTATCCGAAGGTCATAACTGCGGGCAAAATCCCCGATTGCCCGGAGCTGCTCCACAGTATAAAGAGTGCCCACCTCCGTCGGCTGTGTTATGCTGAGGGCACGGGGCTTCGGGAAATGAATGTCGCTGCGCCGATTTACCATTTTTTCCGCCGCGTCAAGGTCTATCCTCCCCATCCTCCCTGGTATAGTAAGGATTTTCGTGCCTCCGGTAAAGAATTCCGGCCCCCCGCATTCATCGGTCTCAATGTGCGCCAGTTCATGACAGATAACGCTGTGATAGGGGCGGCAGAGCGAAGCAAGAGCAAGGGAGTTCGCGGCGGTGCCATTGCAGACGAAGAACACCTCACAGTCCGTGCCAAAGAATTCCCGGACTGCATCGGCTGCTCGTTCCGTCCATGGATCATCACCATAGGCACAGGCAGGCCCTCTGTTGGCCTCCATAAGGGCCCGGGCGGCTTCCGGACACATGCAGGAACAGTTATCACTGGCAAACTGTATTTTCTCTGAGCGGTTTATATCGACCCCCATGATAACCTCTTCCTGATATATGCGGTTTCGGCGACGGAAAAATATACCATGTAATGAGGGTGTTGGAAAGAAAAAAAATTTACGGCCGATGCAGTTTTTCGGGAAAAGAATTACTCTTCATAGACATCCCATGACCCTGCGCAGCCGTTATACGTATCAGCGAGAAGCATGAACTTTCTTCCGCATGTGGTGCACTGAAAAATATGCTCAATAAAATCTTCAGGCCATGGTTTTTCTTTATCAAGCTCATCAAGTTTGCAGCTCCCTCGGACAAGAACCATCGTTTCCTGCTCAAGAACAATCATGAGCTGCCTTACAATATTATAGTATTGCTGGGGTTCACGAAATCGGATTTTTTCAAGAAATCCGTCACAGCGATAACACATACCATACCTCTGGATAGAGCCGGGTTTATTGTTTTTTTATGGAATGGGAAACAATTGTTAAAACGACCTACTACATAGTATTGTAATTATTTTTCATAGCAAAAAATGATATAATCTCTGAAAAATTTACCGCTTTAGCATAATTCGTCCATCCAGACTTTTTTTAATATTTATATAAAATTGCATACTCAATTTTTGCGGACATGAAAAGGTTATCAGACCAGCATATAACAACAGAAATAACTATGGCATTTTTCAATTTTATCCAACCTTTTCTTGACATATAATTGAATACGTAATTCTATATTATAAATATTGATATGGAAGGTATATACTATGGTAACAGCATTAATTGTACTCCTCAGTTTTATTGGACTTATCATTATATTTATAGCGCTTCATCTTTTGCGAATGACTGCAGGAAAGAAAATTGCCGCAAAAGAATTGTCATTGATGTCGATAAAAAAGCTATCTCCCATGGGTACAGTGCAAACCCTGTCAATTTTGCCCCTCGTTGATTTTTACACTGATGATCCTGTTCTGAAAACAGAAGCCGGCGTCTCCTATCTCATCAGGGCCGATAACACCACTATCCTCATGGACACCGGGCTGAACCTGCGCAGGGAACACCCCTCACCGCTGCTCCACAACATGAAAGCCCTCAACGTACGGCCGGAAGATATCGACATGATATTTATCAGCCACCTTCATCTTGATCACCTTGGAGGAATGAAGGAGCAAAAAAACAGAAAATTCAGTTTGTCAAAGGGACCCGTTTCATTGCGAAACATCACCGTATACAGCCCCGATGCGGTGGCCCCGTCAGAGTTCAATCCCGGACCAGTGGTTGAAAAAATATCAGCGCCGAAAATCCTTGCCAATGGAATTGCATCAATCGGCATTATACCGCGAAGCCTGTTTTTCCTCGGCTATACCAGGGAACACAGCATCGCAGTCAACGTAAAAGGGAAAGGGATTGTGCTGATTGTCGGGTGCGGGCACCAGACAGTGGAAGCAATCATTGACCGGGCGCAGCTGCTCTTTGATGAACCGATTTACGGCATCATCGGCGGTCTGCATTTCCCCGTGCCCACAGGCAGAGTTATGGCGGGGCCCCTGAACATACAGAACATGTTCGGCAATGACAGGGCACCGTGGAAACCCATCAACGAAGAGGAGACCATGCACGGGGTAGAAGCCATCAGGAAAATCAAACCAAAACTTGTTGCCCTCTCTCCCCATGACAGTTCCGACCGGGCCCTCGCCACGTTCAAAGAGGCATTTCCCGGACAGTATGTTGATCTTCTCGTTGGAAAAGAAATAAAGATATAACATACTCAGAAAGAAAATCCATCTCTTCTGAACAGTACCGCTCTTCCTGAGCGGTACAAAATTGTATCATCCATCCGCAAGCGGTACACTTTTGTGTCATAACTGCTAAGATATAATACTGCACCTGCCCCGCACCCGCAAAATTATTCCCCTTACCCGTATCTTCAGAGATTCCAAAAAGGCGTCCTGTCGAATAATTTAAGTAATTTCAGCAAAAATTACCCCCATTATTTCATCCATGTTAACAATGCCCCGGGTTTGTTCGGTTGGCACGGTTCCTGCTGCTATACAGGTATACGCAAGTAAATATCAGGAGGTGCACAATGCTAAAACGAACAATAATAGGTGCTGCAATTATTCTGGCAGCGGCTTCCACGGGCGCCTTTGCCCAGGACACAGCAGCTGCCGCAACATCATCCATTAAGCCGATCAATGTGGTGTGGACACTGCTCGCGGCATTTCTCGTGTTTTTCATGCAGGCAGGTTTTGCGATGGTTGAGACAGGTTTTACCAGAGCGAAAAACGCGGGGAACATCATTATGAAAAACCTTATGGATTTTGCGGTAGGTTCAATCGCGTTCTTTGTCATAGGGTACGGGATCATGTTCGGCGCTGACGCCGCGGGGCTTTTTGGAACAGACAAATTTTTTCTCTCCAGCGCGTCACCGGCAAATCCCGACGGCTTATGGCAGTTTGCGTTCTGGCTTTTCCAGGTAGTATTCGCCGCAACTGCCGCAACCATCGTTTCCGGCGCAATGGCGGAACGGACCAAATTTGTATCGTATCTCATCTATAGTCTTCTCATAAGTGCCGTCATCTATCCCATTTCAGGTCACTGGATCTGGGGAGGCGGATGGTTGAGCACGATGGGATTCATTGACTTCGCGGGATCAACGGTTGTCCACTCCGTAGGCGGATGGGCGGCAATGATGGGAGCAATTCTCCTCGGACCCCGTATCGGCAAATACACTGCCGCCGGAAAACCAAAGGCCATTCCCGGCCACAACATCCCCCTCGCAGCGCTGGGTGTGTTCATTCTCTGGTTCGGGTGGTTCGGCTTTAACGCGGGAAGCACCACTGCCGGAGATAACCTGAGCATTGCCTTTATCGCCGTCAACACAAACCTGGCGGCGGCAGCAGGGGCCATCACCGCTATGGTAACAATTTGGATCAAATCGGGGAAGCCTGACGTCAGTATGAGTCTTAACGGCGCCCTTGCGGGACTCGTCGCAATCACTGCGGGCTGTTCGGCGGTTTCACCCATGAGCTCGATTATCATCGGCATCATCGCCGGATTCATTGTGGTGCTTTCAGTTGAACTCTTCGACTTCGCACTGAAAATTGACGACCCCGTGGGCGCGATATCAGTACACGGTGTGTGCGGCGCGGTTGGTACGCTTCTGGTGGGCGTGTTCGCTGAAGCGCAGTACGCAGGAGCGGGAATTAACGGCCTTCTCTATGGCGGAGGTTTCAGGCTTCTAGGCATTCAGGCAATTGGAGTTTTCACCGTCATGGCATGGGTCGTCGTAACATGCGGTCTGATATTCCTGATCATCAAAAAGACCATAGGCCTCAGAGTGACCCGTGAAGAAGAGCTCAAAGGCCTGGACATTGACGAACACGGTATGGAATCTTATGCCGGATTCCAGATATTCAAAACACAGTAAGAGGAGGGCAGCAATGAAACTTATAATAGCATACGTACAGCCGGAAAGGATGGAAGATGTGAAGCACGCCCTTTCAGACGCTGATGTTACAAAAATGTCCATTACCAATTCTCTTGGGTGCGGACAGCAGGGAGGGTACCGGGAAACATACCGTGGTGTCGACATGGAGATCAATCTCCTGCAGAAAGTTCGCTTTGAAGTCGCCGTCAATGATAAGTTTGTCGAACCGGCGGTGAAGGCCATTATCAAAGGCGCCAAAACCGGAAATATCGGCGATGGGAAAATATTTGTACTCACCCTGGATGAATGCATCCGCATCAGGACCGAGGAAACAGGCAACGATGCAATAGGTTAACTGTCTTTCACCGTGAAGGGACACTGTCCCTTCACGGATAGTATAAAGGAAATTAAAAAATCACAAAGGAGTTTATTATGAAAAAATTTATGGTAACAGCTTTCACCGGCTTTGCGGCCTTTTTATTGTCGCTTTCCGCAGCCCCGACAGCCCATGCCGCAGGGGAATCATTTTTAAAGGTCCCCGTTTCACTTTCATACAGCAGCACCTACTGGTGGCGTGGTGTTGAGCTGAACGGAAAAGATATAGGCGTTGCGTGGGGGAGCGCGGGGCTTGAGCTGGGCGATACGGGTTTAACCCTGAGTGCTGCCGCAGGCCTGTCAGAGGATTATATGCTCCAGACAGACGACAGCACCGACGACTACAAAACCAACAAAAAGTCACAGAAAGCGCTGACGGAGTATGATTACGGCATTTCCTATGCAGCCGAATTCGCAGACCTTGTGTCCCTCGGCCTCGGCGTCATGTATGTGCACTATGCATACTATGATGAAGCGGATTCCACCGCGATTGATCCCTCTTTCTGGGAAGGGTCCTTCTCGCTTGGTATCAAGACTGTCCTGAATCCCACCGTGAATTTCTACTATGACTACTATGTGGAAGAGCGTACGGGGAGCGATGGGACAAAAACTCCCGTCAACGAGGACTACTATGTGAAGTTTTCCGTGTCCCAGGATGTATATTCCGCTGATGGTTTCACATTCGGCATCGGCGCCTGGGCCGCATATTATAACAATGCATACCTTGAAGCTGACGGCTGGAGCGATGCCGGAATAAGCCTCAGAACATCCAAAGAAGCGGGCAACGCACGCTTCAGCGGCACCGCATATTACGCCCGTTCTCTTTCTTCAGATTTCCAGAAAGAATATACCGGGGTCGGCAAACTCAAAAACCACCTCTGGGCTGAATTCGGCGTCGGCTATACTTTTTAACCTCCTGAACATTACGTCTCTGTAAAAAAACTGCCCGGTGTCCCTTTCACATCAGAAAGAAATGGACACCGGGCCTTTTTGTTATATATTGACATCAGAGACATCAATGCTTCACAATGCGAAACCCCTGTGACGTGATGATCAGGACGGGAAACATACATGAAAAAAATACATTCCACCGAGCTTCTCTATGAAATAGGAAAAACCTTCACCGCCATGGAGGACATCAACTCCCTCCTCCAGGAGGTGCTGAATGTCCTCGCACGGCATCTTCCCATGAAGCGCAGCATGATCACCGTGTATCAACCGGAAACGGAGGATATTTCTATTGATGTCTCCTTCGGCTATTCCGATGAACAGATCAGCAGGGGGCGATACAAACCCGGAGAAGGGGTAATCGGCTCCGTCATATCGACAGGAAAGGCCGTTATCATCCCATCGGTCCAGGACGAACCGCGCTTCCTCAACAAAACAGGGGCACGGGGTACCGGCGATTCCGATACTACCGCCTTTATCTGCGTCCCGATTAAAAATGCCGGCGGCACCATCGGAACAATCTCTATTGACATCCTGAATGCCGGCGATATATCCCTGGAACATGTATCAGAGATCATCACCTACCTGGCAGTGATGATCTCCCATGCCGTGCTGCACCGGCGCGAGATGCGGCTGAAAGCCCAGATGCTGGAAAACGAAAACAGGCTTCTTAAAAAGAAACTCTCCCTTGACCAGTCCCCGCGGAAGCTGATAGGCAATTCCAAGGCAATGGAAGACCTCTATGAAAAAATTCTCATGGTGGCGGATACAGATTCTACTGTTCTCATAACCGGCGAAAGCGGCACCGGGAAGGAACTGGTGGCCCATGAAGTACACCATAATGGAAGCAGGAAGGACAGGCCATATATTAAAGTAAACATTTCCGCTATCCCGGAAACCCTCATCGAAAGCGAACTCTTCGGCCATGAGAAGGGGGCATTTACGGGTGCATTAAAACAGAAAAAAGGAAAGTTCGAGCTTGCCCGGGGAGGCACCATCTTCCTTGATGAAATCGGCGACCTGAGTATGCACCTTCAGGTGCACCTGCTGCGCGTGCTGCAGGAGAAATCCATCGAACGCCTGGGAGGCAGTGAAACGATTTCCCTTGATGTCCGGATAATCGCCGCAACCCATCAGGACCTTGAGAAAAAAATACGGGAGGGCAGCTTCAGGGAGGACCTCTTTTACCGCCTCAATGTTTTCCCGATATATGCGCCTCCTCTCCGGGAACGGAAAGCGGACATTATGCTCCTCGCGGATCACTTCCTTGAGCTGTATGCCGGTAAATTCAATAAAAAAATTAACCGCATCAGCAGCGATGCCATTGACCTCCTCACCAGCTATCACTGGCCGGGAAATGTCCGTGAGCTTGAAAACTGCATGGAGCGGGCGGTAATCATGAGTACGGAGGATGTTATTCGCAACTATCATCTCCCCCCCTCCCTGCAGTCCGTGAATAAATCCGCGGCAGCACCCCGTACCCTTGACGAGATGACAGACCTTTTTGTCAGAGAGATTATTATCGACCACCTTAAAATGACCGACGGGAACATCACCAGGGCCGCGGAGATGCTGGGCACCACCAAACGCATCCTCACGTACAGGGTAAACCAGTTAGGCATCGAGTATGCAAAGTACCGCCGCGAATCCTAACGCCCACGGCATCGCCAAAAAAGTAATTGCCCTCCCTGAGTTCATGTAGTACATCACATAGAAAACACATTGCAGGTGATACTATGAAAATACGTCCCTTTAATCTCTTTCTCATACTGAGCCTTATCGTGATATTCCTCTGGTCTGTCATCAGGCCACATGACCACTTTACCTGGTTTCTCGAAGTCGCGCCGGTCATTATCGGTACTGTATTTCTTCTGGCCACATTCCGCCGCTTTACCTTCACGCAGCTTTTATATGTACTCCTGTGGCTTCACGCGATTGTGCTCATTGTGGGGGGACATTACACCTATGCACTTAATCCCCTCTTTGAATGGATAAAAACAACCTTTGACCTCACAAGAAATTATTATGACCGCCTGGGGCATTTTTTCCAGGGTTTTGTTCCGGCAATTCTGGCCCGGGAAGTCCTGCTGCGCTTCTCTCCTCTCAACAGAGGGAAATGGCTTAACTTCATTGTGGTATGCATCTGCCTCGCGGTGAGCGCCTTTTATGAACTTGTTGAATGGTGGGTCGCCGCCGCCACCGGAGAAGCGGCGGAATCGTTTCTCGGCACACAGGGAGACGTGTGGGACAGCCAGTGGGACATGTTCATGTGCCTCGTGGGTGCGGTGTGCGCAATTGCCCTTCTTGGGGTACTCCATGACAGATATCTCGAAAAGCACGAGGAGGAACAGAGGGCATTGCAGAAATAATCGTTTTTTGTTTGACGGTATCGTCCCGATGGCCCTGATTATACAGCAGCACAGCATTTGTACCGGGAGGTCTGTTTGTCTGAACTTGTACTGGTAATTCTGAGTTTACTTGCAGTTTCGTTTCTCTGTTCAGTACTGGAAGCAGTGATACTTTCGATAACACGGCCCTACATTCAGTTTCTCATTGATAAAAAAATCCGGTCAGCGAAAATTCTTGAGAAGATGAAAGGAAATATCGAGGAGCCAATTTCCGCGATACTTACTCTTAACACAATTTCTCATACTGTCGGCGCTGCGGTTTCCGGAGCTCTTGCGCTGCAGCTTTTCGGCTCACAGTGGATGGCGCTTTTCTCAGCTATCCTCACGCTCATTATTCTTGTGCTGTCAGAAATTATCCCCAAAACCCTGGGAGCCCACTACTGGAAAGCCCTGGCCCCTGCCTCGGCATATATCCTCAGGATAATGATATTTTTATTGAAACCGCTCATTGTGCCGGTCCATTACCTGTCACATCTCTTCATAAAGGAAAATCCCTCATCCAGGATCAGCAAAGCTGAAGTGATCAACTATGTCCGCCTCGGGTATTATCAGGGAATACTCGATGATCCGGAAATGGAAATCATAGAAAACCTTTTCTCCCTGCAGTCAATCAAGGCGCGAGATATCATGACCCCGCGTACCGTGGTGTTCTGGCTTCCCGGCGACAGTACCGTGGAGTCAGTAATAAAAAACCATGGGGACCTCGGGTTTTCCCGAATACCTCTGTACAATCCCGTGAAAAACACAGTTGAAGGAATCGTGATGACAAGGGACATTATGAATGCCGGAATAAAAAACAAACTCCAAAAAAAGCTGAAAGCCCTGGCTCAGGAACCAGTTTTTGCCACTGAAAGCTTTTCAGCATTTAAACTTTTAAACATATTTACCGAGAAGAAGGCACACGTTGCGGTTGTCCTCAATGAATACGGCGACTACACCGGAATTGTGACACTGGAGGACGTCCTGGAATCCCTTCTGGGAAGGGAACTTGTTGATGAGTTTGACAGATATGAGGATATGCAGCAATTGGCCCGTCAGAAATTCACGAAGAAAAATCGCATTGGCAAAAAAAACAAAATTTCGAACTAATCAGGCAGGCCCCAATGGCGCTGATCGTTAAACAAAAATTCACCACGCTCACCGGCATCAGCACTGTTGCCATCACCGCAGACCCTGGATGCAGGGCAGGGTGGGAAAAAAACTTTGTGCCGCTCCTCGAAAAAGTGGAAAGAGAACATCATCCCGGAGCATACATCGTAGCGGGAGACCTTTCCCTGAATTCGGATGACGGGGAGTACCGCCGCATCCTCGGTCACATTGAAAAAACAAACGCCGCCTGGATTACCGTTCCCGGCGATCACGACAGGCCCATTCGCAACTTCATGAAATACTTCGGCGCAACGCGGAAAGTGGCGGACATTGACGGCTGGCGGTTTATCGGCCTTAACACCGCGAACCGGATGTTCCTGAAGCGGGAGGAGGAATGGCTGGACGAGAACATCCGCAAAAACTCCATTATCTTTTCCCATGTCCCTCCGGAGGCGGAAGGGTGGACCTTCCATTCCCTCTGGCCCCGTTCATCGAACCGGTTCCTGAGTGCCGTGAAGAAACACCGGAAACAGATTCATGCGATGTATTTCGGCCACATTCACGGCTATTCCGAGCGGGAATACCTCGGCATTCCCATGATTGCCACGGGAGCGGTAGCGGAGTCACTGGTGGTCCGGGACAACCGGTATCAGGGAAAGGGATTTTTTGAAATGGTGATCATGGATACGGCGTCTGGGAAAACAACGCTCTGCAGAATGAACTGACTGCTAACGATGAATCATCGGAACTCATCCCGGAATACAGCACCCACGGCCTGACCATCCTCACAACATCACCGAAATACCCACAAAGACGAAATGGAACATCGCGAAAGTGTAGACTTTATCGTTGTCCGCGCCTCCCTCAAGCATGCGGTACCCTGCACGGAACTTCCAGGAGTCACCGGCTCGGTATACCAGAGCAGCCATCACATCCTCTGCCCGTCCCTGTGGAGCTGCCATGGCGTCACCCTCCAGCAGTACTCCCAAGTAATCGATGAAATAGTACTCCAGGTGAAAATGAAAAAGCGGCACAAACCCCACATTGGTGTATTCGGCGCGTTCCGTATCTCCTTCCACTGAAACCAGGGCGTCCCGGATCAGCCCGGTGCCGCCTATCCCTATAATCAGGTCCCTCTCCGCCACAAGATTATACCGGTAGGTGAAACGGTACGTATCAAACTGATACCGCGCTGAAAGGGACATCCCGGCGGGAAATACCGCATCATCGAACCGCACTGTGCTGTTGACACTACCCTCAGCATCCGCCCTGAGGGGAGCTGCGGTAAAAGAAAAATCATGATGTCCCCGGAAAACATATCCAACCCGCCCGCGGTAATACCATACCGGATCAGTGTCAAGGTCCTCTGAAAGTGATATCCGGGTACCATCGTCACCGGGAATGGCAACATCGTTATAGCCCGTGTATGCCCTGCCGCCCTCGGCATCAACATAGAACCCCGCTAATGCGGGAACAGATGCGATGATCATTATAAATACAGAGAGTATTAATTTCATTCGCGCAGTCTCCTTATCATGTAATGACAGCAATATATTTCATCCCGTCTTTTCGATCAACCATGTTTATATAATTTCTACCGCCCTCTCCCCCGCACGGAACAACAGATTGTGAAGCACATTTCTTTTCCATTAATGCCTATTTCTTAATGCTCCCCTGACCTTATATTTTTGTTTTTGATTTGACGAATAATCAATAACGTACAAAGATATGGTTTCCCGGACAATACTATGATAATGAAATGGAGACAGATATGATCAAGTCCTTCAACAAAGACGAGAAGAAAGCGCTCATTGCCATCATGAAGTTCGTCGCCAGCGCCGACGGCAGTATAACCGATGAAGAAATCAGGACATTCAACGAGATAGCCGAACAGAAAAACTTTGATGATTTTCAGGAGATATTCACTGAAGTTGACACTGAAATCCGCACCCTCGACGATATAATGGAACTTGCAAAAAAAGTCCGGAAGAAGACCCATGAGTATGATATACTCCGGTATGCATTCGAAATAGCAATAGCCGGCACCAGAGTTGAACCGGAGGAAGTGGAAATCCTTCGTCTCCTCGGAAAAGAATGGGGAGTCGATATCAAATCACTTCTCAAAGGATAATCACTGAACTAACACATGTACAGAGAAGATTTTCTCGATTACCCCGACAGGTCCAGGACGCGTTTCCGGATAAATAAAAACACATCGCGCCAGAATATTGTGCTCATTCACGGTATCGGCGAGAGCCTGGAACTCTATGAATATATGTTCCCCTATTTCGACAGGGCCGGGATGTCCCTCCACGCCATAGAGCTCGCGGGTCACGGGGCATCCAGCGGAATTCCCGCACATATTGACAGCTGTGAAAGTTATCTCCGTGACCTGAAGCGTTTCATTTACGGCAATCTCAGAAACACTCCGGTGTACTGCATCGGACACGACATCGGCGCCCTCACCGCGATGCGTCTCGCGGAAGATCCCAGGTTTCATGTGGAGGGTCTGGTGCTCACCTCGCCCGTCATGTCCCTGAAGCTGGACTTCTTTCTCAGAACCGGGATTGTGCTTCTCGCGAAGCTCATGCCGGAACACAGAATTTCACCCGGAAACGCCCTCATGGCAAATATTACCCATGTTGATGAAACAGCACAGGCTGTATCACACAACCTGTCAAAGGGCGGGGGCGGCATCACGGCAGGTCTGATCCACGCGGTACTGCGGGAACAGAAATATCTTTCCCCTGGAGCAGAGGCCCTGCGGGCAATAAAAACCCTTCTCATCCTCGGCGAAGAGGATATCATCATTGACACACAGAAGGTCATTTCATATTATCAGACACTCTTCAACGGCACGGACAACCTGAAAGTCATTCAGTGCAAAAACTGTTTTCATGCAGTTCTTCTGGAAAAAAACAGATTGAATTTCATTGAAAATATTATCAAATGGATACAAACTCGCGGATCGGAGATATAGTATCCCCGGCAGACAAAAAAAGCTCCGCGGGTTGCAGATGCATCCATCAGAAATGCAATAATAAAACCAGCACACTGCCGCGGCTCTGCAGAAATTTTTTAACACAGGAAACACACAATGGGAATCGTTTCATCCAAACCGACAATTACCAGAAAAGAACTGGAGGGAGTACTCAACTGTCTCATCAAGGATGAGCTCCTCTATGGCGTGACCGTAAAAAATTTTGAAACCCGGCTCTCCGACTTTCTTGGCATCAAATACTGTTGCGCGGTTAATTCGCAGACTGCCGCATATCACCTTGCCTTCAAGGCCCTTGAAATCGGCGAAGGCGACGAGGTAATTATTCCTTCATATTTCAACTATGCTCCTTTAAGCGCCCTCACCTTCACCGGGGGAACGCCGGTCCTTGTGGACATTGACAGCGGGTCACTGACGCCCTCTGCCGGTCAAATACTGGAAAAAATCACAGAGAAAACCAGGGCGGTAGTTGTCGGTCACCTCTTCGGCTTTATAACAGAGCTCCCCGACCTGGGAGAACAGAAAGTCTCCATCATCGAGGACATTTCCTATTCAATAGGGGCCGATATACACGGCGACACTGAAAAAAAGGCCGCAATAACCATTGCATCATTTTCACCCACCATGATGATTACAACCGGCAATGGTGCCGTCGTCATGACGCCGAATTCCCGGCACTTTGCCGTTATGCGAGATCTCCGCGGCAACAACGAAATGGACGCTACCCTCAAATATGATTATACCATGACAGACTTTCAGGCTGCCATGGGAGTATCCCAGCTTATGCGGCTCCCAAATTTGATAAAGCGCAGGAGGGAAATTGCCCGCATGTATTATGATGCCCTCAAGCTCACCTCCCACAAATCATTGTATGCATTTAATGACGCATTTCTTTATCAGTCTTTTCCCGTGCTTTTTGACGCCACGGCTGAACACATAGAAAAATACTGGAAAAAAGCGGGTATTGAGCTGTACAGGCCCATTCAGTTCCCGCTGCATCATTATTGTGACGGGAAACCCATGGACTTCCCGAACAGCGACCGCCTGACAAAAAAAATGTATTCGCTCCCGATTTATCCCGCACTTTCGAAGAAAGAAATAGAAAAAATTTCCCTCGCTCTGGCTAATTTTATATAGGTGTCTGCAAATATGTATATTCTTACAATTGAGGAAAGCTTTGCCGCCGCGCACCAGCTTCGGGGCTATAAAGGAAAATGCGAAAACCTTCACGGCCATAACTGGAAAGTAGTACTGAGTGTGAAGGGATCAGTTTTAAATGATATCGGTCTCCTTGTGGATTTCGGCGATCTCAAAGCGATGCTCAGGGAAACCCTTGCCGAACTGGACCACCATAATCTGAATGAAGTCACCTCCTTTATGAAGCATAACCCCAGTTCAGAAAATATCGCACGGTACATTTCCGACCGCATATCAGAAAAATTATCGGGCAGTCAAACAGCGCCCGCAATCATCGATTCAGTTACTGTATGGGAATCGGCAACATCCCGTTGCACCTATATTCCCGATGCGGGGAAAGATAAGAAATAAATAAAAAAAGCTTGTTTTTTTATTATAACTGTTATAGTTTTATGCATCTGCAGGCGTTATAATTTTTAATAAAAAATTATTTATTTCCCTGTATTCGATTGACATTTTAAGTGCCTGTGAATAGATTGCGTACCATTCTTTGGTGCTTGTATTTTCTGTTGTGTTTCTATAAGAATTTTATTTTTTTTTTATAAATTACTTGATTTTTTTTTAACCATCAAGTACGGTCTCATATAAAATTTCATATAAAAGGAGTTAATCTAGTATGAAAAAGAATATCCTCTTAGTATTATTCGTTGCTGTATTCGCATTTGCAGTTACATTTGTAGGTTGCAAACAGCAAGCAGCAGATCAGCCAGCAGCAGATCAGCCAGCAGCAGAGCAAGCAGCTCCTGCAGCAGATCAGGCAGCACCGGCAGCAGATCAGGCAGCACCAGCAGAACAAGCAAAGTAAAGATCTTTTTCAGATTACTACTTAAAAAAAGGAGGATATTCCAATATCCTCCTTTTTTATTTTTTATCGCGGACAATTTCTGTTTTTTTATGCTTGAATTAAATTATCCTGAAATGATACAAGTTATTATAAGGGTTTTCGGTATAAATATATACATTTTGAAAAATAATTTAATAGATTGAAAATCACCATGGAAGAAAAAAAAACCGCGATGGATAATAAGGGACGTGAACCGGACAAGGACATTGTCACCTTTGAGGCAAATGAAATACTCGGTTCCGATGATGTGATAAAAAAGCTGAAGATCTTCAAAGCGGACACTCGTGAAAAAGAAATTGCCGTCGAATTTGTCCAGTCTTATGTGAATTTCATGGAAGAGCTTGTGACGCACGATCTCCAGGTCAACCTGAACAGAAATAATGTTGAAATCCGTGATCTCGTTTCCCATGTCAACAGCATGATGAGGGAAAAATCCGAATTTATTTTTAACACGATGGTACTTCACAGCCCGGCCCACTACCGCAATATCCAGACAGATCTTCTGAAAAAAGGCACTGCGGCAGAGGAATAGCTGGTTCGCGGCATTACCTGACTTCTTCCTTCCAGTGAAATCCCGGAATATATGTGGTATATTTATTGATAGCCGTTACATGTTTCAGGTAAATGAATTCACTCCCCCAAAGGAGACTCTCACCAGTGGACAAAATTAATTCTCATAATAAAAAGGTACTGCGGGAAAGCATTGACAGTATTGTCAGGACTCTCTGTGATCCTGAAATGTATGACGCCCTGTGCCACAGAACCATCCACGAAGAACCGATGCCTTCAATTAAGGACCTGAACGCTATCGTGGAAATGCTCCGGTCAGTCCTGTTCCCCGGATATTTCGGTAATTCCGAACTCCACACCACCACCATGTCCTACTATATCGGCTCAACGATTGACAATGTGTACCGCCAGCTCTCCGAACAGGTGCGCAGGGGACACTGTTTTATCTGCAACAACAGTGAAACGAAATCCTGTGATGAATGCCACGAAGATTCCTCTGCCACAGCGATGGAATTCATTAAAAAAATCCCCTACATCCGCCACATGCTGGCAACAGATGTTTCCGCGGCATACGAAGGTGACCCGGCTGCCAAAAACCCCGGTGAAACCATATTCTGCTACCCCAGTATTTTAGCGATGACGAACTACCGGATCGCCCATGAGCTCTATATTCTTGAAGTGCCCCTTATTCCCCGGATTATTTCCGAAATGGCCCATTCCCTCACAGGGATTGATATTCACCCGGGGGCGCAGATCGGGGAAAATTTTTTTATTGACCACGGCACAGGAGTTGTTATCGGTGAAACATCGGTGATCGGCAACGGCGTGCGCCTGTATCAGGGTGTCACCCTGGGAGCGAAAAGCTTTCCCCTTGATGAACAGGGCAATCCCATCAAGGGAATCCCGCGGCATCCCATTGTCGAGGATGAGGTCATAATTTACTCAGGAGCGACAATCCTCGGCCGTGTCACCATCGGCGATGGTTCAGTTATCGGCGGCAATGTGTGGCTGACCCATGACGTGCCGCCGGGAACAAGGATACTTCAGGGAGACGTTATCGAAAGCCTCTTTGAATTCGGCTCCGGCATTTAAACGCGTATCATTTACAGATAAAGCAACTACAGAAGCACAGGAGGATATGATGCCCCGTGACGCAGAAATTATTGAGGCCTTTGAAAACACTGATTATGAAACGGTGATCCCCAATGAAGAACCCTTCATTACGATATATGAACATCTGGATGACACTGCAAAATCATATTTTCTCTGTGAGGGGGACAGGTATGGAATATTTTATTTCGATGAGGAAATAACCATCGATATCCTTATTAACGAAAAAACATTTCTGAACATCATCAACGAGGAACACAAAACCATCATTCATTTGCTCTACCGCGGAAAAAACGACAGCTTTGACATCTACTTCCCCTTCATCCACGAAAAGGAACAGCAGATGTCCTTCCTGAGATCCCTGAAAGAAAGGAAAACCTTCAGAATTCACTACCTCATGAGTCTTTACGGGGGGATATTCAAGGCTGCTACAAAGGAATACACACTTTCCGACACCCTTGCAGTCATGCTGCCATAGCGTCGTCCGGAAAATTATTCCAGAGGGGCCCCGGTAAATATCTCATTCCTTACACGAAGGAGCGTAGTGTCATCAGACCGGAGATATGCCATCTCACCGGATAATTTTTTCATTTCAGTGCCTATGAAAAACCGTGATGCCAGTACCTTCCCGGTGTAAAACGAGGCTTCCTGGCTGTCCTCAAGGACCGATTCGAGGATTTCCCCCTCCACATCCCCCACGAGTTCCCGCATTTTCGGCTCTGTCACCGTCAGGCTCCAGAGATGCAGCCAGCCGTGGGTGAGATACCTGAATGCGTTCAGAAGAGGCTTTGCCTGAAAGAAGAGCTGCGGAATTTGTTTCCGCTCTAACATTATCTTCATGTCATCCACAAGGGAGTCCATTTCACGGAGGGCCTCTTCTACGGGAGATATATATCTTTCATTCACCACACCACGGGCCCGTTCCACGGTTTCACGTATCCGTGTTGTATAAATCCCGTACCGGTACTGGCCGCTGTCCTGCAGAAGCTTCCGCATAAGGAGGTCCATCGCCTGGATGCTGTTGGTCCCTTCGTAGATGGACTGTATCTTCGAGTCCCGCGCGAAGAGTTCCACGGGATAGTCGGTGCAGAACCCGTATCCCCCGAAGACCTGTATCGCCTCCCCGGTAATGAGCCATGAAAGATCGGAGTTGCCGGCCTTCGCGATTGGTATCAGGAAATCAACAAGGGCCTCCGCTTCACGCGCCTCCTCCACTCCCGCAGAAAATTCCACGTCCCGGAGGTATCCTATATAGTAGCTGAGAATCCTCATTGCCTCCACATGGGACTTCATCCAGAGAAGCATCCGTTTCATGTCAGGGTGCCTGATAATTGCCACGGCACCGCCCCCTGGGTCTGACTTGCGGGTTATATCGACCCCCTGAATCCTGTGCCGTGAATACGTCACGGCGTGAAGATAGGCCGCACCGGACACGCCCAGGGCCTGCAGCGACACGTAGAGCCGGGACTCGTTGATCATCTGGAACATGATGCGCATCCCCTGCCGCTCCTCGCCGAGAAGCGTCCCCTGGCAGTTGCCGTTGTCGCCGAAGCTCATGGCGCAGGTGGCAGATGACTTGAGCCCCATTTTGTGCTCCACGCCGGTGCAGACCACATCGTTGTGCTCGCCGGGAGAACCGTCTGAATTGACGCGGTACTTCGGCACCAGAAATATCGAAATCCCCTTTGTCCCGGGAGGGTCCCCTTCAATCCGCGCAAGGACCGGGTGGATAATATTTTCATAGAGGTCGGTGTCGCCGTTGGTAATGAATATTTTCTGTCCCGTGATAAGATAGGTGCCGTCCGCCTGACGTACCGCCTTCGTGGTAAGGGCGCCCACATCGGAACCGGCGCCGGGCTCCGTAAGGCACATGGTGCTGCCCCATTCCCCGGAAATAATTTTTTCGAGGTACAGCCCCTTCTGCTCCGGGGTTCCGAAATTCTTGATGAGGTTGATGGTGCCGAAGGAAAGGTGCGTGTACATGGTAAAGGGGAGGCTTGCCGCGGAAAAATACTCCACGGAGGACTGAAAGATGATCTCCGGCATCCCCACGCCGCCGATCTCCTGCTCCTTCGGAAGCGCCAGAAACCCCGCGTCATGGTATGCCTTGAGCGCCGGCCGGTAGCACTCCGGCACATGGACTTCCTTTGTGTCGGGAACATACCGCACGCCCCCTTCTTTGTCGCCCTGAATGTTTGCGGGGAACACGATGTTCACCGCGATCTGCTCCGCGAGATCAAGGCTCGCCTCCATGGTTTCGCGGTCAAATTCGGCAAATTTTTCGAATCGGGAAAGACCATCCACTTTTAAGAGCTCAAAAAGGACAAACCGCACGTCCCGCGAATCGACGAGGGGATTCAGTGCCATATTCATACTCCTCAACAATATTTTCCTGCGGGAGGTCTCCCGCTCTCTGTGTGTCAGGGTTAAAGAAAATTATTGATATACGACATTGCATATTTGTCAAGAATCATTTGCTTCGCTTCGGCTTCGCCGCACA
>ENA-UPTA01001654-UPTA01001654.1-activated-sludge-metagenome-genome-assembly--contig:-NODE-1654-length-24398-cov-9.756398_pt1 | contig 24398 bp, 19 predicted proteins | sample MGYA00238184_ERZ773361 | MGnify/ENA primary metagenome ERZ773361 (study PRJEB29100, sample SAMN05720205) | activated sludge metagenome | isolation source: anaerobic digester from wastewater... | reverse complement strand
GGCATCCCGCAGGTTGGGGCAGCCAAGTACCCCGATCTGCACCACTCCACCCTGGATAAATCCCAGCGCCACAGCGTACTGATCACCGCGCAAGAAACCAAGCGTGCCGTCCAGGGGGTCAAGGGTCCAGAAGGTATCTCCCGGTTCAGCATTCCCTCGGTCGATCCATTCCAGCACCTGATCAGTTGCGGCTCCAGGCACAACCTTGGAGACATAGCGCAGGGTTTGTTCTGTGATACCACGGTTGGCTGGATCAGTCAGCATGCCGGATGATTCCTCCCCAACCAGGCTTTCACCGGGCAGGCGTTGTGCCAGCAGCCTGCCGACCAGTGCCTGGGCGCTGAAATCTGCCACTGTGACAGGCGAGCGGTCTGCTTTTATGGCTGCCTGCGGTGCCAGTTCAGCCTGGATCTGCCTGATCAGCAGGGATGCCTGGCGGACAGCATCAATGGCAAATTGGATGTGCGGGTTGTTGAATTGGATGGTCATGATCCCTCGTTTAGACCCTGGCATTATATCATCTGCCTGTTTTGGCACATGCAGTTAAAAACAGACTCCCGGTTGATCCCGAGAGTCTGTATATGCTGCTTTCCAGCTTACATGTGGATGCAATGCCCTTCGACGTCGTGGGCAGCTTCGAGCACCACTTCGCTCAGGGTGGGGTGCGAGTGGACGTTGCGCGAGATTTCGGCAGCGGTAAGCTCCATGCGCTGTGCCAGGGTCAGTTCCGGCAGCAGTTCCGAGGCTTCCGGTCCGATCAGGTGAGCTCCCAATATCTCGCCATACTTGGCATCTGAAATGATCTTGGCAAAACCTACCCCTTCGCCTACTCCCAGGGCTTTGCCGTTTGCCATGAAATTGAATCGTCCAACCTTGATCTCATATCCTGCTTCCTTTGCCTGTGCTTCGGTGTAGCCGAATGAGGCAACCTGCGGGTTGCAGAAGGTAGTGCGCGGCATCATGCGGTAATCGAGGGTGACAGTTTCAGCACCGGCGATATTCTCAGCGCAGACAATGCCCATGTTCTCAGCCACATGTGCCAGCAAGAGCTTGCCAGTCACATCGCCAATCGCCCAGACTCCTGGCACGCTGGTTGCCATACGGTCATCGATGTCAATGAAACCGCGTTCAGTCAGTTTGACCCCGACCTCTTCCAGTCCCAGGTTGGCGGTATTGGGTTTGAACCCGATCGCAACCAGCGCCTGTTCGGCTTCGATCACTTTTTCGCCGTCCGGGGCGTTTACCTTCACCACCACACCTTTGTTATTGGCTTCCACTGATTGCACCCGCGTACCGGTCATAATGGTGATACCGCGCCGTTTGTACTGCTTTGCCAGCTCGTTGCTCACTTCTTCATCTTCCAGGGGCAGGATGCGCGGCAGCATTTCGACCAGGGTAACCTTTGTGCCGTAGGATGACCAGATGGTGGAAAATTCCACACCAATAGCCCCTGCGCCAATGATCACTGCTGATTCTGGCAGGTTGGTCTGCAGGATGGCTTCGTGATAAGAGGTTACCCGTTTACCATCCAGGGTGATCCCGGGAATGGAAATAGCATGCGAACCGGTGGCAATCACGATATTCTTTGCTGTCAATTCGCTGGTCTTCCCCTCAGCATCGGTCACCTGGACCCGGTCTTTTGCCACCAATTTGGCAGTGCCCATGTGTACATCGATCTTGTTCTTCTTCATCAGGAAACCGACGCCCTTGGTGAGCCGTTCGGATACCTGGCGGCTGCGGGCAACCGCTTTGGAATAATCCAGGGTAAGGTTCTCAAATGAAATACCGAATTCGGCAGCCCTTTCGCGCAGGGTGTGTGCAAGCTCGGCATTCTTTAAGAGAGACTTGGAAGGGATGCAGCCTACATTCAGGCAGACTCCGCCCAGCCATTGTTTGTCAATAATAGCAGTCTTCAATCCCAGTTGAGAGGCGCGGATGGCGCTGACATAGCCGCCAGGTCCAGCCCCGATAACGATGACATCATAATCACTCATGGTAACCTCGATATTGTTAATATTTTGATGTTTATTAAGAAAAACCTGACCGTATTATACCCATTTCAAGTGCCGCCTGCCACTTTTGATATCTTGTGCTATATTAAGATCAATCAACCAAGAAGAGGAATATATGAAAACAATCACTGCACAGGACCTTTACCGATTTCAGCTTGCCAGCAGGGTGCGAATCTCCCCTGATGGAAGCAAAGTAGTTTACGTCCAGCACCGCGTGGACCAGAAAACCGAGAAAAAGTATGCAAATCTATGGCTGGCGGATTCCAATGGCGGCACGCCAGTTCAGTTCACATACGGTGACCATGTGGATACCGCACCGGAATGGTCGCCAGATGGAAAGACGATTGCATTCTTATCCAACCGCCGCAATAATGCCCGCCCGCCTCAGTTATTTGTGATTTCATTGCTGGGTGGTGAAGCCCGCCCGCTGCAGGAGATTGCCGGGAGTGTTGGCGCCCCGGTCTGGTCTCCGGATGGGAAGCACCTGGTGTGCAGCGTGCAGAAGATGGATCCCGAAGACCTGGAACGCGAGAAGGATGAAAACAAGAAAAAGCTGGGTGTTGTTTACCGGCAGTATGACCGTCTTTTCTATAAACTTGACGGAGTGGGTTACCTGCCGCATGAGCGCTGGCACCTGTGGAAATTCGACCTGAAAACCGGGAAAGGCACCCAGCTGACCGACCATAAAGTTTTTGACGAAGAAACCCCTTTCTGGTCGCCGGATGGAAAAACGATCGGATTTGTGTCCAACCGCAATCCAGATCCGGATGCAGATTTCTATGGAATCGGCATCTACACCATCCCTGCTAATGGTGGAGAAATCACCGAAATCCCAACTCCCAAAGGCAGCAAGGCACACCCTTCATTCTCTCCGGATGGTAAATGGATTGCTTATTACGGCGTGCATTGTGAAAAAGAAGAATACCTGAATGACAGCTTGTTCATCGTGCCTGCAGACGGCAGCGCTGCTCCCTGCAACTTGACCGATGCTTACGATTATCATGTATCCAACTGGACGATCAACGACCTGGGAACACCAGAAATGGTGGCGCCGTTGTGGTCGCTGGACGGTAAAAGGATCACTTTCCCGGTAACCTACCACGGCAGCAGCATCTTGAAAAGTGTGGCAGTGGACGGCAGCGACCTGCAGACTGTGGTGGATGAAGGCGGCGTTGCCAGCGGTTGGACGGTGGACAAAGCCCAGAAGAAAATGGCATACATGTGGGGACACATGTATGATCCGTCACAAGCTGTGGTACAGAATTTGCAGACAGGAAAACGCACGATTCTGACAACCCTGAACAAGGATATTCTCGGGAAAGCAACCCTGAGTAAGGTCGAAGAGGTCTGGTACAAAGGCGGTGCAGGTAATGACCTGCAGGGCTGGATCATGACTCCGCCTGACTTTGACCCTGCCAAGAAATACCCTTCCATCCTGTACATCCATGGCGGCCCGCTGGTGCAGTTTGGCAAGTTCTTCATGCATGAATTCAACTACCTGGCTGCCCAGGGGTACGTGGTGCATTTCACCAACCCGCGCGGCGGCAGGGGTTACGGATTTGATCACGCCAAGGTGAACCATGGCAAATGGGGTACGGCAGATTATGCTGACCTGATGGCCTGGACAGATTACGTGGAGAAGCTGCCATACATTGATAAGGATCGCATGGGAGTAGCTGGCGGCAGCTATGGCGGTTACATGACCCTGTGGATCGTCGGGCATACCCACCGCTTTAAGGCAGGTGTTTCACAGCGCTGTGTGAGCAATTTCATCAGCGAGTGGGGTTCGAGCGATGTCAATTATTCCTTTGAGCAGGAACTGCAGGCAGGTGCTCCGTTTGAAGACCTGGAGAAATACTGGAATATGTCGCCCATGAAGTACATCGGCAATGCCCGCACGCCTACCCTCATCATCCATAATGAGAATGATATGCGCTGCCCGATCGAGCAAGGTGAACAGGCATACGTGGCATTGAAGCGGATCGGGGTGGAGACTGAAATGGTGCGTTTCCCGGATGAGTTCCACGGCCTCTCCCGCGACGGCCGCACCGACCGGCGTATTGCCCGGTTGAATCACATCCTGCGCTGGTTCGACAAATACCTGAAGTAAAACTGGCTGACTGTAGAGAATTTGAGGCTGCCCTGCACAGGGCAGTCTTGTATTTAACAAGTGAAGTTTGGATCCCCACAGGGTGCTGTACTTGTTTTCCTGAGTGAATTAAAAGCGGTTGCCTTGAAATAAGAACGCGGGATAAAAAAAGAGCGCGATGTTGGTTCCCGCGCTCTTTGAATTCAGGTGGTTTGCTTTATCCGAATTCTACTTTGTGGAAGGCAGCCCGATGGCATCGCGCACCAGAGTCATTGTTTCTTCGGCCAATACGCGGGCGCGCTTTGCGCCGTCATGCAGCACATCTATAACTGCTTCCGGTTTCTGGTCCAGCTCGGTCCGGCGGGCGCGGAACGGTTCCAGGTGCTTGTTGATGTTCTGTGCCAACAGTTTCTTGCAATCCACGCAGCCTATTCCAGCCACACGGCACTCCCGGTTGATCATTTCCACTTCTTCCTGGCTGGAAAAGATCTTGTGGAAGGAAAACACATTACAGACATCCGGGTTGCCGGGATCACTGCGACGCTGGCGGGCCGGGTCAGTGACCATGGTCATCACCCGTTTGGTGGTTTCTTCAGGTGTGGCTGCCAGTTCAATGTGATTGTTCAGGCTCTTACTCATCTTTTGCTGCCCGTCAGTTCCCAGTACCTTGGGTACTTTTGTTGCTTTCATGTGCGGTTCCACCAGTATATTGGTGTTGTAGCGGAAATTAAATGAGCGAACCAGTTCACGTGCAAATTCCAAGTGTGGCGCCTGGTCAATTCCCACCGGTACGTAATTGGCCCGGTAAAGCAGGATATCGGCTGCCATCAAGATTGGATAGCCCAGCAGACCGTAGTTGACATTGTCGGGGTGCTGGCGTACTTTTTCTTTGAATGTAGGCAGGTCGGTCAATTTCCCCAGGGGAGTAACCATCGAAAGATAGGTGTGCAGCTCGGTCACTTCGGGGACATGGCTCTGGATAAAGATAACCGATTCTTGCGGATCCATCCCGGCTGCCAGCCAATCCAGCGCCATTTCGTATGCGTTCTGGCGCAGTTCCAGCGTGGATTCCATGGTTGTCAGGGCATGGATATCCACGATGCAGTAAATGCACTGGTAATCTTTCTGCAAGGCAACGTAATTTTGGATTGCCCCCAGATAATTTCCCAGGTGCTGCCTGCCGGTCGGCCTGGCTCCAGAGAATACGATCCCTTTCTTTTTGCTCATCATTTGCCTTCTTTCAGGTACTTCTCCACCATGGCCTTTACTTCATCGGGTTCTGCATGCAGCCCGGTTTTTAGCTTGGAGTAAAGAAGTGTACCGTTAACTGTTACCTCAAACCGTCCTCCACTTGAGGGGATTAGGGAAATCTGTTCGATTTCAGCTTCGTGAAAATCCAGCAATTCTGCTGCCAAACTGACAGCCCGGGGGGTGTAGTGTCAAACCGCGCAGTATTCGATGGTGATTTTCAGCAACATGGTTTCTCCCAATTGGTTATGGTATCTGGCTGAATTATATCAAGAGTTCATCCGTGTTTATGATATGATACAAACCTGATATCGAAAGGCTTTGAGGTAACGTAATTCATGGCGAAACTAATACCGGCAGGTATACCGGTGAGCAAGCGGATCTGTGACCTGGTGCTGACGCTCCTGGGTTTGGTAATCCTTTCTCCGTTCCTGGTCATCCTCATCGTACTGGTTTGGGTTAATCATGGTAAACCGGTTTTCTTCCGCCAGGTGCGCCCGGGATATAAAGCACAACCATTCAGGATTTTCAAATTCCGGACCATGCGCGACCTGTATGGTAGTGATGGAAATTTGCTGCCGGATGCAGAGCGGTTGACCCCCTTTGGCCGGTTCATGCGTTCGTTCAGCCTTGATGAACTCCCCGAGCTGTTGAATGTGCTGCTGGGCGATATGAGTCTGGTCGGCCCCCGCCCGCTGCTGATGAGCTACCTTCCGCGTTATTCGGCTGAACAGATGCGGCGGCATGATGTTATCCCCGGTATGACCGGTTGGGCACAGGTGAACGGGCGTAACGTCCTATCCTGGCCGAAGCGTTTACAGATGGATGTCTGGTATGTTGACAACTGGTCTTTCTGGTTGGATGTCAAGATCCTCTTCATGACCGTGATCAAGGTCCTAAAAAAAGAAGGGATCAGCGAGCCGGGGCAGGCTACCGTTTCCGAATTTATGGGCACTGAAGAGCAGTAGATTTACTCAGGGGGTTAGCGGGGCGATCACACCGGCTTCAAGACTTTCCCGGATTTTTTCCACATTCTGCAGCTTACCGGGGGTGAGGTACTGGTCGTTGATATCCCGGATCTGCAGCGGGGCATTAATCACCGATGATTCTGCGCTTCCCAGGATGTATTCCTGCAGCGATAGGAGTGCAGCCGGCAGGTCAAAACCGATCGTGGCGGCGTACATGTTTCGGACAGTGTCCGGAGGGGAATCGCTGCCGACCAGGATGATCCCTTTCCCTGCCAGGTCTGCCTGCAGAACGGGGTCAGAAGCATATTCATCCAGGTATATCACATACACAACGTTGAGCAACAGTTCATTTGCCAGTCCCTGCCAGGCAGTGGTATCTGCGCCGGCAGAAAGGTAACCAACCAGCGGGAATTGCACCAGGGGGGAATAATAAGGATAACAGGTTCCGCAAAAATAACCCCCGCCGTTTTGGAAGGCATACACCTGGGGCGGGCCGTACGGTTCATCTGCAAGGAAAAGCCCGGCTGAGCGGAAGTCGGGAGCGATGACAGTACTCGTGTAACCAGCCAGGAATGCCCTGGCAGCAAGTGGAAGATAGACCACGGCCAGGTTGGCGCTGGAAGACTGCTGGATGCGGGTAACAGCAACAAAGCGGATTTCAGGATTAGCTGCTGCCAGTTCAGCAGTGCTGCCGGCTTCGGTAATATGAATGACCACTGCTGCATTTTCGGGTACTGTGCCGGCTGTCTCAGCGCCCTGTTCCACCAGCGTAAGGCCAACTTCGCCTGCAATATCCATCAGGGCGGCGCGGATTTCCTGTTGCTGACCGGGGTCCCAGGTCTCCAATCCTACAACTGCCAGGCTGGATTGCTGCGGCGGGGCGGGAGTATCCTCTGCCGGAGAGGCTGTGGTTTCAACCACAGGAGATTCAATTGGGGAGGGGCTTGCAGAAGGTTGGGCACAGCTGCTAAGCAGCAAACCCAGCAGGAGAATGATCACCAGGGTGGATTTGTAATTATAGGGCGGCAACATGGCTCAATTTTACCTTACTTGTTAAGAATCCTCTAACCGCAAAGGGAAATCAGACAAATCTTGTTATAATTGGTGCCATGCCAAAATACCATATTTGGACTGAAGGCTGCCAGATGAATGTTGCTGATTCGCAGCGGGTGGCTTCTGCGCTCGAGCATCTGGGTTACCATGAAACCCGCCAGACGGCCGAAGCGGATGTGATCGTCCTGAACACCTGCGTGGTGCGACAGAGCGCTGAAGATAAAGCCTATGGCAGGCTGCAGTCCTTAAAACCTTTGAAAGAAAACAACCCATCCCTGGTGATCAACCTGATGGGCTGCATGGTGGGCACCCGTACGCCGGATATCCTGAAAAAGCGCCTGCCGATGGTAGATGTGTTTTCGCCGCCATCAGATCCGGGGCCATTGATCGCCCATTTGACCCAGCAGGAAAGCCAGAAGATGGAGTTGAGTGAGACTGCGCGCCGGTTTGCCTGGATGGATGGCGAACTGGAATTACCTGAGAAGGCACGCGGCAGGCAGGTGACTGCCTTCATCCCGGTAGTGTACGGCTGCAGCCATGCCTGTGCCTATTGCATCATCCCATACCGCAGGGGCAGGGAGCATTCCCGTCCGCCGGAAGATGTGCTGGCTGAAGCCCGCTCGCTGGCAGCCCAGGGTGTCAAAGAGATCACCCTGCTCGGGCAGATCGTTGACCGTTACGGCAGGGACGAGTCAGGGTATCCCCGCCTGCCGGGACTGCTTGAAATGCTGCATGAAGTGGACGGCATCGAGCGCATCCGGTTTCTGACTTCCCACCCAAACTGGCTGAGCGATGAACTGATCGATTGTGTGCAGCAACTACCCAAGGTTATGCCACACATTGAAGTGCCAGCCCAGGCTGGCGATGATACCATCCTGGCTGCCATGCGGCGCGGCTACACTGATGCAGAGTACCGCAGCCTGGTTGAACGCATCCGCGGGCGGATCGAGGGCGTTTCGATCGCCACAGATATTATTGTCGGCTTCCCCGGGGAAACCGAAGCCCAATTTGAGAATACCTTCCGCCAGTTACAGGACCTTAAGCTGGATGTTGCCCACCTGGCCAGGTATTCACCCCGGCAAGGCACGCTTTCCGAGCGGACCATGCCGGATGATGTCCCTGAAAAGGAGAAGTGGCGCCGCTTTCGTCTGCTGGAAGATCTGCAGGAGGGGATTGCTGCGGAGATTCATGCAAAATACCTTGGACAGAATATAGAGGTACTGTTTGAGGACAAGGTCAAGCAGCGCTGGCGCGGAAGAACCCCAACCAACAAGCTTGTCTTTGTGGAAACAGAGCACAACCTGCTGGGGAAGATCCTGCCGGTTAAGATTAACTGGACAGGCCCCTGGTCAATGATTGGTGAACTGGCCTGAACCGGATTTAGCAAATAACAACCTTTGACCTCTGGTACAATACACATCGGAGTAACCAGCCCTTGTTTGAACTTGTCTTTTTAGGTACATCTGCATCTGCCCCGGCGCCGCGCCGCAACCTGCCGGCCCTCGTGGTCAAGCATGATGAATACCGGTTCCTTGTGGATTGCGGTGAAGGCACCCAACGCCAAATCCTGCAGGCCGGGATTGGCTTCAAACGGCTGAACAATATTCTGATCACTCACGGTCACCTGGACCATATCCTTGGTTTGGCCGGGCTGCTTTCCACGTACATGCGTTGGGAAATGATCGACGAGATGAATATTTATGGCGGCAGAGCTGCCCTGGAACGAGTCCATGACTTGCTTTACGGTGTGGTATTGCGCGGTGCCCTGCCGGACCTGAAGCTGCAATTCCACAATCTGAGCGAAGGCCAATTCTTTGACGGAGGTTCGTTCACAATATCAGCCTTCCCGGTACAGCACCGTGGGTTTGACAACATCGGTTACCTGTTCGAAGAACACGGACGCCGCCCGTTCCTGAATGAAAAAGCCGAAGCTTTTGGTCTCCCGCCCGGCCCAGTCCGCAAAAAACTGGTGGACGGGGAGAGCATTACCCTTCCGGATGGGAAGGTCATCATGCCGGATGATGTCCTGGGGGATTTCAAACCCGGCACACGCCTGGTAGTAGTTGGCGATACCGGTAATATTGAATCCCTGTTGGACGTATGCAGCGGTGCAGACGGGCTGGTGATCGAATCAACCTACCTGCAGGAGGAAGTCGACTTGGCAAAACATTTCGGGCACCTGACTGCAAGGGATGCCGCCACCCTGGCAAAAGAAGCCGGTGTTAAGCAGCTTTTCCTGACCCACCTGTCAAGGCGCTACCGCGAAAAGGATGTCCAGGTGGAAGCCGAGCAGGTTTTTCCTGCCGTCCAGGTAGCCCGCGATTTTGATACCTTTACCGTACGGGCTGAGTAGCCTGAAAACTGGGTTCCGTATGTCAGACATTAAGGCTTGTGTACTCATCCCTGCCTACAACGAAGCTGCCCATATCGGGCAGGTTGTAGCAGTTGCAAGGCAATTCTTGCCTGTGCTGGTAGTCGATGACGGGTCCAGCGATGATACAGCAGTGAAAGCTGAGATGAACGGGGCTGAAGTTATCCGCCAGGTACCCAACCAGGGCAAAGGGGCAGCCCTGCGGGCAGGTTTTCGGCGCAGCATTCAACTAGAAATGGAAGCAGTCATTACCCTGGATGCAGACGGGCAACATGACCCGGCAGAGATCCCGCATTTTTTACAGGCATACCAGGAAAGCCGCTCCGGGCTGATCATTGGGCGGAGGGATTTTTCGAGCATGCCCTTTACCCGCAAATTGGCTAACACCCTGGGGGGGAGGATCATCTCACTGGCTTTAGGTCAGCCAATCCCGGACAACCAGAGCGGGTACCGCCTGATCAGCGCCCGCCTGGCAGAGAAGCTGCTTCCCTCACAAGAAAGCGGTTTTGAATTCGAAGTAGAAATGCTGGCATTGTGCTTGAAACACAATTTAAGCCTGGGTTGGGTGCCGATCCGCACGATATACGCTGATGAAAAGAGTCACATCCGGCCGCTGCACCATGTGCTGCATTACTTCCGGATTGTCAGCCATGCCCGCCATATCCTGACCTCATAAATCCTTTCAGCACGGAGAACTGGTTTTTCAGCTATTATTAATTATCTTTAACTGAAGGTGCCGCAATGTTTTACGAAAATATATCCACCATCAATCCTGTAATTCAAGCCCTGATTGCCACCCTGTTCACCTGGGGGTTGACTGCCGCTGGCTCAGCGATGGTTTTCTTCTTCCGCACCATCAAAGAATCCTTGATGAATGCCACCCTGGGTTTTGCTGCCGGAGTCATGATTGCAGCCAGCTTCTGGTCGCTGCTGGCGCCTGCCATCAGTATGTCTGAAAGCATGTTCTCTAACAGCTGGATGCCGGCGGTGATTGGCTTCCTGGCAGGCGGGGCGTTCCTGTTCACCGTGGATAAGATCCTGCCGCACATGCACCTGGATATGAAGGAAGGCGAAACAGAAGGGATTTCCACAACCTGGCGGCGGAGCGTGCTGCTGGTGCTGGCCATTACGCTGCACAATTTCCCTGAAGGCCTGGCAGTAGGGGTTGCATTCGGCGCTGCTGCGGTCGGCCTGCCGCAGGCGGATATTACCGGCGCGGTAGCCCTGGCACTGGGCATTGGAATACAAAATTTCCCTGAGGGACTGGCTGTCTCAGCCCCGCTCCGGCGTGAGGGTATGAAGACTGGTAAGGCTTTCTGGTATGGGCAGCTTTCGGGGGTGGTGGAGCCGATTGCCGGAGTACTGGGAGCTTCAGCCGCCCTGTTCATGCGTCCCATCCTGCCTTTTGTCCTGGCCTTTGCTGCTGGTGCGATGATTTACGTGGTTATTGAGGAACTTATCCCCGAGGCACAAAACGGCAGGCACAGCGACCTGGCAACGATAGGCACCATGCTGGGGTTTGCAGTTATGATGGTACTGGATGTTGCCCTGGGTTGATCATCAAAAAAATGTAGAATATCCCATCATGCAACGGTTACCTTAAAGGTAGTCCGGTTTTTCTTAAAAATTCAGCCAGTACATACCCCCTCATGCTATAATCATTTTCATAAAGCAAAGCACGTATATATGGCAACAAACCTGCGTTTGGTGCCACAGGTGCCTGTCTCTTATTTATTGAGGGCAGGTATTCGACTTCAGGGGTTATTATCCGGTATCCATTCAGCCATGTCCTTTGCTCACCTTCACGTTCACTCTGAATATTCCCTGCTGGATGGTTTCAGCAACCTGAAAAAATTAACCCAAAGGGCAGCTGAACTGGGCATGCCTGCCATTGCGCTGACCGACCATGGCACCATGTTCGGCATTGTTGAATTCTACAATGCCGCCATGGCTGCCAGGATCAAACCGATCCTTGGATTGGAGACCTACATTGCCCCGCGCGGGATGGGTGAACGGGACAGCCGGCTGGATAAATCCGCCTTTCACCTGGTGCTGCTGGCAGAGAACCTGGCAGGGTACCAGAACCTGCTGCAGATTGCGACTGCTTCCCAGCTGGAAGGTTTCTATTACTCCCCAAGAATCGATCACGCTTTCCTGGCAGACCATGCCGAAGGGCTGATTGCGGCTTCAGCCTGCATTTCCGGCGAGGTACCCCGTACCCTGTTGGACGTCGGGGAAGCAGAAGCCCAAAAAAAGCTGGACTGGTACCTGGATGTATTCGGAAGAGACCGGTTCTTCCTTGAACTTCAAAGCCATAATATTCCTGAACTGACAACGGTCAACCAGGGTTTGCTTTTGTTGTCGCAAAAACGCAATGCCCGGATGGTTGCCACTAACGATGTGCACTATATACATCCGGAGGATGCCCGCCTGCAGGATGTGATGCTGGCGATCCAGACTGGTTCAATTTTGTCAGAACAGCGCCGCATGCGGATGACGGATGAAACTTATTACCTGCGGTCACCGGATGAGATGTGCAGCTTATTCGGGATGTATCCGGGGGCAATAGAAAACACGCTTGAAATTGCTGAGCGCTGTAATGTGACTTTTGAGTTCAACAATTACCACCTTCCGGTATTCGAGGTTCCAGCAGGGCATACCGCCGAAACTTACCTGCGCATGTTGTGCGAAGAAGGCTGTAAAGCACGGTATGGAGACCGGTGGAATAATGCGGAAGTGAGGGACCGCCTGAATTATGAATTGGGCGTCATCCACAATATGGGCTTCGATGCCTACTTCCTGATCGTTTGGGACCTTTGCCGGTATGCGCGCGAAAACAATATCTGGTATGAGGCACGCGGCTCGGGTGCCGGGTCCCTGGTGGGTTATGTATTACAGATCACCATCGTAGAACCGCTTCAGCACAAACTGCTGTTTGAACGCTTCTTGAATCCCAGCCGTATTTCCATGCCCGATATCGACCTGGACTTCCAGGATGACCGCCGTTCGGAGATGCTGGAGTACTGTTGCAATCGGTACGGCACCGATAAGGTAGCCCAAATCATCACCTTTGGTACTTTAGGCGCGAGGGCTGCCATCCGCGATGTTGGCAGGGTGATGGATATCGACCGGGGTGAGATCGACCGGATCGCCAAGCTGATCCCCAACACACCCGGCAAGCCGGTCACCATCCAGGAAGTGCTGGAAACCGTGCCTGAATTCAAGACGGCCTATGACGAACAGGATTACCTGCGGGAACTGATAGATACCGCCAGCAAGGTTGAAGGGGTTGTGCGCAATGCCGGCACGCATGCCGCCGGGGTGGTTATCTCTGACAAGCCGCTGGTAGAGTACCTGCCGCTGCACCGGCCGACAAGCGGCTCGGAAGACTCACCCATCAAGACCATTACCCAGTTCGAAATGGCTGTGCTGGATTCACTGGGAATGTTGAAAGTTGATTTCCTTGGGCTTGCGTACCTGACCATCATGCAGCGTGCCTGTGAGATGATTGAAAAACGGCATGGTGTAAAGTACACGCTTGAAAACATCCCCTTGGATGATCCCCAGGTGTTTGAAATGCTGGGCAAAGGTCAAACGGCGGGTATCTTCCAGCTGGAAGGCACGGGTATGACCCGCTTCCTGGTCCAGATGAAGCCTCAGAACCTTTCCAACGTGATTGCCATGGTGGCGCTCTTCCGCCCCGGTCCGATGGAATTCATCCCGAAGTACATTGACAGGCTGCACGGCGCTGAATTCGAATACCAGCATCCCCTGCTTGAGCCGATCTTCAAGGAGACTTACGGAATCGGGGTTTACCAGGAACAAATCATGCAGGCAGCTGTGGACATTGCCGGGTATTCGTTGGCTGAGGCAGATGACTTACGCAAGGCGATTTCCAAGAAGCAAAGCGATAAAATCGCAAAACACAAGCAGAAGTTCATCAAGGGCGCAGTAGAAAAGGGGCTGGAGAAACCCACCGCAGAAATGATCTTCTCCGACTGGGAAGAGTTCGCGCGCTACGGCTTCAATAAAAGCCATGCTGCTGATTACGGAATCATGGCTGTTGAGACGGCTTACCTCAAAGCCCATTACACGGTGGAATATCTGACTGCCTTGTTGACGGTTTCAATGAGCGATATTGCTAAGGTTTCTCTTTATGTAACCGAGGCACGCAATATGGGTATAGAAGTTTTACCGCCGGATATCCGCTACAGCGAGTGGAATTTCAGCCTGGAAGACCGCCCCGAAGGAGCGCCCGCCATCCGTTTCGGGTTGGGTGCAATCAAAAATGTCGGCATAGCCCCGGTGGATATGATCATCCAGGCTCGCGCGGAAGGCACCTTCAAGGACCTCAATGACCTGGCAAACCGGGTGGACCTGCGTGCTGTAGGGCGCAGGTCATTGGAATGCTTGATCAAGGGTGGGGCGCTGGATGGATTTGGCAGCCGGAATGCCCTGCTGGAAGGGCTGGATAATATCATCGCGATCAGCGCTGCCAACCTGAAAGCCCGCAACAGCGGGCAGTTGAGTATCTTCGATGACGGCGGTGCCTTCTCCATTTCGATAAAGCTGCCTGATGTGCCGGATGTTGACCGGAAGACCCAGCTGGGTTGGGAGCGGGAGTTGATAGGGATGTACATTTCAGCCCACCCGCTGGCTGCATATCAAGGTGAGCTGGGTAAAAAGGTTACCCATTTTTCGGGGCAGCTGAGTGAAGTGGAAGACGGCGAAAAACTTAGCGTTGCAGGGTTGGTCACCCTGTTCCGGCCTTACCAGACCAAGAACAATAAAATGATGGCATTTGTCACCATCGAAGATTTCCAGGGCACAATCGAACTGGTGCTCTTTCCCCGCACCTGGACCCAGTACAGCAAGTTCATCCTGCCGGACCAGGTCATCCTGGTTGAAGGCAAGCTGGGCAGAAGGAATAATGACCCGTCCGTTGCGGTTGATAAGGTGGTACCCCTCAAGCTGGATATTATGAAGGAAGACCAGGACCAGGCCGGCTCTGCGGATTCTTTTGCCAGCCAGGCTGCTTTCCTGGATGAGTATATCGGGCTAAGCGGCTTTGACCCTGACGAAGAGGTTGCACCCGAACCGCAGCAGGCTGATGTGCCTCCCCCGCCTGAGTGGGATGACTGGGATGAAGGTGTTTCTCCGGCGCCTGCTGCAGCGAAAGCCGGCCAGCCTGCAGTCCCACCAGCAGGTGCGGGACAGCCGGAGCCAAAAACGCTCCCGGACGAGCCAGCAATCCAGATGAAGGCTGATGCCAGGGAAATCACATTGGAAAGCCCGGCTGCCCCCGCCGCGGTAATTACGGATGACCACCATCCTGAAACACCACGCCAGAGCTGGGAAGCATTAACCCGCGTCAGGGAGACTTATTCCTACCTGGTGCCGCCAAATGGAAACCTAAACAGCCAGGACCCGCCCCGGCTGGTGATCGTTTCGTTATTTGCCACCGGCAACCGGATGCGCGACCAGCGCCGGATGGAACACATCTTTGGTGTGTTGCGCTCTTCCCCCGGGAAGGACCGTTTTGTCCTGCAGGTTAAAGAAGGTGCGAACGATTACCAGATCGATTTTCCCAACCAGACAATTGGGATCTGCGAAGACTTGCTGGGGAAACTGCGCAGCCTGGCTGGTCATGACAATGTCTGGATCACGCAGCTTAACACCGGAATGTGATTTTTCCACCCTGCTAATTCATCCCATATCTTGCTGGCTTTCCAGGGGTTAAGGGTAGTATGCCACCACAGCAATCGGAGATATTCTGGACATGAAGATCGTCGTGTCCGGGTCAGCCGGCCTGGTTGGCTCCAACATCGTGTGTACCCTGCTTAACAACGGGGATGCTGTTACCGCCATGGTCCACCGCGACAGGCGTGCACTGGAAGGGCTGGATGTCACGATTGCTGCAGGGGATATTGAGGATGTGGACAGCCTGCGGGTTGTCTTTACTGGTACCGATGCTGTAGTTCACTCAGCCGGGCATGTCTCTATTCGCAAGAACGAGTGGGATAAGTTGCAGCGGTTGAACGTACAGTCTACCTGCAATGTCGCCCAGGCTTGCCTGGATGCCGGAGTAAAGAAGCTGGTATACATTTCCTCGGTACTTGCCTTAGAGCTGGAACCCCTGGATGAACCGCTTGACGAGAACAGGAGCCTTGCATTGGGCGGGCGCTTTACCCCCTATGACCGGTCAAAAGCGATGGCTGAGCTCGAAATACAGCAGGCAGCCAAACAAGGTTTGCACACAACCATCCTGCGCCCGACCGCGGTGATCGGGCTTCATGATCATCATCCCTCGGCGCTCGGCAAGGCGATCTATTACCTTTCACGCGGCAAATGGCCGGCTGTGGTGCAGGGTGGTTTTGACTGGGTGGATGCCCGCGATGTCGGCCAGGCGGTACGCCAGACGCTTTAGCTGGCTCCTTCCGGCTCGCATTACCTTGTGACCGGCACCTGGACAAGCGTATTGGAACTGGCAGAGCGCATCTCGGCCATTACTGGTTGTTTCTGCCCAAAGATTGCCTTTCCATTGTGGACGGCGAGGCTGGTTTTACCCGTTGGTGATTTTATTGCCATCCACAGCCGCAAGGAGCAGGTGTTTACCAGCGCAACCCTGGGCGCACTGGACAGCAACATCCATATCTGCCGCAAAAAGGCTGAAGACGAGCTTGGATATTCACCGCGCCCGCTAGACGAAACCCTGCGCGATACCATTACCTGGTTCACACAGAATCCACCGGCTTTATAACGCTATCTCCCACAACCTGCTTTTGGGGCGTATAATCCACAAATGCGGAATTTTCTGAAGGTTCTGCTTGGCATTGTGGTTGTTGTCTTGCTTGTGGCAGCCTATTACCTGGTGCGCCACCCCGGCAGCATCAGCCGCAGCTCCCGGGTATCACAATGGCTGCGTGACCCTGATGCCAACCCGCAATGGGCAATTTCTGCCAAAGAGCGCTGTGCTGACGCCCCCTTTATCCCGCCGACCAGCGGTTACATAGGTTTTCTCTGGGATGATTCTTTCAGGATAGGGCACCGCCATCAGGGGATTGATATTTTCGGCGGTGAAACAGTGGGAGTTACACCGGTTTATGCAGCTTTCAGCGGATACCTCTCCCGCCTGCCCGAATGGAAATCCAGCCTGATTATCCGTATCCCCGATGACCCATTGCAGCCCGGACGCCAGATCTGGACTTACTATACTCACCTGGCTGACGCTGAAGGCAACTCTTTCATTGCTGCTACCTTTCCTGCTGGAACCACTGAAGAATGGGTTGAGGCTGGAACCCTGCTTGGATACCAGGGTAATTATTCCGGAGACCCCGACCAGCCAACCGGCATCCATTTGCATTTCTCGATAGTCCTGGACAATGGGCAGGGAAAATTCTGCAATGAGCTGGAGATTGGCAACACTGTAGACCCATCCCCATATTTTGGGATGGTATTAAACGCCAACAAAAATCCGGATGAGATTGTTGTCTGCCTTACCGATAACTGACCTGATTGCGCTGTGCGCCCTGAATCTGTATAATTTTTTTAGGGACCCATTCATCTTGCCAGCGAGAATCCATGTTAACGTACCGTGACCTGGTAAATGCATTTACCCGCCTGGAAATTCCCCGGGTAACGCCGGTCATTATCCATTCCTCATTATCTTCCCTGGGAAGTGTAAATGGAGGTGCCAGGACGGTTGTTGGGGCAATCCTGGCAGCCTGGAGCCAGGTCTTGATGCCGGCATTTACCTACCGGACCATGTTGGTCCCTGAGCAGGGACCTCCAAACAACGGGCTCCGGTATGGCAGCGGTAAAGAGGCCAACCGCCTGAACACCCCTTTCCATCCCGATCTGCCGGTAGACCGTTCAGTTGGTGCGGTAGCGGAAACCCTGCGGAACCTGCCAGGCTCGCTGCGCTCCAGCCATCCCCTGCTTTCGTTCACAGGGATGAATGCCCAGCCTTTCCTGGATGCGCAGAACCTGCAGGAACCGCTTGGGCCGCTGCGCTTGCTGCATGAGCAAGCAGGTTGGGTGATTCTCCTTGGCGTGGACCATACTGCAAATACCAGCATTCACCTGGCGGAAAGGCTGGCAGGGCGCAAAGAGTTTATCCGTTGGGCAGCGCTGCCTAGCAAGGTGGTGGAGTGCTATAACATCCCCGGCTGCGCAGACGGCTTTCTTAAAGCCGCATCATTGCTCGAACCGGTCACCCGGTCAGTGCCCCTAGGGAATACCTGGCTCCAGGCGTTGCCGTTGAAAGAAATGATTCCGCTGCTGGTGGTCAGGATCAAACGCGACCCATTTGCGCTATTATGCGACCGGCCCGATTGTGAGCGGTGCCAAGCCGTCCGCACCATTATCCGACACCGGGCAGGCGGGCATTAAGGGGCGACCCTGATACTCTCAAATTCCTCTTAACAATCTCACTACCTGGGATAGAATTGCTATATCATGAAAGAAATGAATGGATTCCCCAAGACTTCCATTGAACTGATGATCCGTATCAGCCGGGAGCTGGCAAACTCTCTTGATCTGAGTCGGACCCTGGAACAGGTGTTATTCCTTTCCACCAAAGCAGTGGGTGCTGAAAGCGGAAGCCTGATTGTTTTGGACAGCAACAGGCAGCCTGTCGACTCCGCCATGGTGGTGAATAACCATCTTATTACCGGCACAACCATCCAGATGGCTCCAACCCTGATGATGGGACTTGCTGGATGGGTGCTCCAGCATAACCATGCAGTCCTGGTAAATGATACCAGGCTGGACGAGCGCTGGTTGAAACGGGAGGATGACCTGCAGGTCAATAGTCAAGGCAAGTCAGCCATTTGTGTGCCGCTGATTGCTGCCGACCAAATCGCCGGGATTTTAACGATTGTGCATAATGAACCCGGATATTTTGATTCCACTCACCTGGGTTTCCTGCAGGCAATTGCGGACCAGGCTGGAATTGCGCTGCATAACGCTCAACTGTACAACCAGCTGGAAGCAGCCCATTCACGCTATCAGGAGTTGTTCCAGGACAGCATTGATCCTATCTTTATCAGCACCAAAGATGGAAAGATACTGGAAGCCAACAGGCAAGCTGTATTGATGTCTGGTTACCACCTGACTGACCTGAAGGAGCGCGTCTTCATCTTCAAACCGCTGCAGGCGAATGAAACTTACCTGTTAACCACCACACCTCCTGATGATGTTGGTACTCCTGACCCCTTAAAAGTGTTGACATACGAAAGCAGTCTGATAAATAAAACAGACGAAGTGATTCCAGTACTGGTTAACATGCGCCCGCTGAAGATCGATGGCGCTTCCCAGATCCAGTGGATCATTCGGGATATATCGGAAATAAAGGAGCTCAGGCAATACCAGGAAGATTCGGTGGCGATGATCTACCACGATTTGCGCAGTCCAATCGCCAATATCATATCGGCTGTGGATATCCTGCACTCCATGCATCTCGAACAGAAAGATCCGGGAGTTACCTCTTTGATCCATATCCTTTCCCGTTCGACCGACCGCATGCAGCGCTTGACTTCCAACCTGCTGGATTTTAAGTTCCTTGAGGCAAAGCAGGCGGTAATCAAGCGCAAGCAATCTTCCATTTCCGAGATTGTGACTGATGCAGTGCAAACCATCCAGCTGGGGACTGAATGTAAAGCCCAGCATATCCAGGTAAATGTAGAACCCGGGTTGCCCGAATTATTCATTGACACAGACATGTTAAAGCGGGTTCTTATCAACCTGCTCGAAAATGCCAGCAAGTTCACCCCAAAGGAAGGGGTAATCCAGGTTACTGCTACACAAACGGACGGGAATATCCTTTTCTCTGTGCAGGACAGCGGACCGGGCATACCTCCTGATGCCATGCAATTAATTTTTGAAAAATTTGTTACCTTTTCTCTGGATAAACAAACCCGCAGTATGGGGATTGGGCTGGCTTTCTGCCGCCTTGCTGTCGAAGCGCATGGCGGGAAGATCTGGGTAGAGAGTGATCCAGGAAATGGCAGCAACTTCCAGTTTATCCTGCCGGTGGCATTGAACCAGAAGGAAGCCTGATATGAAAAAGGAAATAACGGATTATGATTGACCTGACAAAGAATGTTTTGATTGAAACAGAATACCCTGGGGTCACCCTGGCAGCGATCAATTGGGACCATGGGGTTGTATTGATTGATGCACCCATGCGAATGGAAGACATCCGCTTGTGGAGGTCAGCGATTTTTAACCTGGGCGGCAGTATGGAACGGCTGCTGATAAACCTCGATCCGCATTACGACCGGACAATTGGTTCCAGATGGATGGATTGCACCATTATCGGCCATGAGAAAATGGCAGGGGTGTTCCGCAACCGACCGATGACATTTAAATCCCAATCCACTGAAATTGGGGCAGTTGCAGAACAGCTGGATACGATTGGCAGCATCCGCTGGGCGCCGCCGGATATTACCTTTACCAGTGAAATGCACCTGCACGGCAATGACCAGGAAATTGTGCTCGAATCGCATCCGGGAAACGCAACCGGCAGCATCTGGGTGCGCCTGCCATCGGAAAAAATTGTCTTCATCGGTGACGCGGTGGTCGTCAACCAGCCGCCTTTCCTGGCTTTTTCGCACATTCCTACCTGGGTGGAGACCTTGAACCTGCTCCTGACGCCTGAATATCGTGACTATGTGATTGTCAGCGGGCGGGGTGGGGTCATCCGGTCCGACCAGGTCAAGAAACAAATTGAGTGGCTGACCAGGGTGGAACAAAAATTGAGCGACCTGGCAGGCGGTGAAGGCACTGCTGATGACACCGAAAAAATGATTCCCCTGCTGCTGCGCGAGTATAACCAGAATATCCCCGAATTGCCCATGTATAAAAGAAGGTTGAAATACGGCCTGATACAGTACTTCAACAAGAATTTTTCGCAGGTGAACGGCTGAGAGCCCTCGCCGGTCAGGATAATCATTCATGCAGCATTTTGACAGTGTTCCATTAGTTGAGATTACACGGGGAAAGGTCGTTGAATCCCTGCAATTTGGTGTGGCTGTTGTGGTGAGCGCTGACGGGAAATTACTGGCAAGCAGCGGCAACCCGGATACAGTCGCTTTCCTGCGTTCTTCTGCCAAACCCTTCCAGGTACTGCCTTTCCTGGCAGCAGGCGGTATGCAGCACTTTGGCCTGACACTGGAAGAGGTGGCCATTATGTGTGCCTCGCACACCGGCACCGACAGGCATGTGGAGGTGGTGAGGGGCATCTTGAAGAAAATTGGCCTGGATGAAACAGCTTTGCAATGCGGCATCCATCCCCCGGGAGATGGGGCTGCCTATGTGCGTATGATGCGGAACGGCGAAAAACCAACACCTGCACGGCACAATTGCTCGGGCAAACATTCTGGTTTCTTGGCCTATTCTGTGATGAGAGGTGCGCCGCTTGACAGCTATCTTGATCCTGCCCATCCCGTTCAAAGAGATATCCTGGCGAATTTTGCGGTTTTTTGTGACATGGAAGTAAACGAAATCGAAACCGGGGTGGATGGCTGCTCAGCACCGGTCTTTGCCGTCCCCATGCGTAAGGCTGCCCTGGCGATGGCGCGCTTGGTTGACCCTGCCTTTACCCCATCGGGCATGCATTCCGCCTGCCGGACGGTCATCCAGGCCATGCAGGCTTATCCTGAAATGATTTCTGGACCAGGCCGGTTTGATACCCGCTTACTGCAGTGCGGAAAAAACCGCTGGATACTGAAAGGCGGGGCGGAGGGGTACCAGATCCTCGGGATCCTGCCAGGTGTGCTTTCTCCCGGCAGCCCTGGAGTGGGCATTGCCATCAAAGTTTCTGATGGAGACCTGATGCGCCCAACCCCGGCTACTGATGCCGTAGCAGAAGACCTGCAATTTCCCGCCGGTAACCCGGGCGGACGGAGCATTCCGCTGGTTACCCTGGAAGTGCTGCGGCAGCTGCAGGTTTTGCCTGCCGAATGCCAGGAAGAATTGAAAGCCTTTGACCGCCGCCCTGTACTTAACTGGCAGAAGTTGCCGGTTGGTGAAATCCGGCCTTGCTTTACCCTGGAACAGCATGCCTGAAACGAGCAATGACCTCACCAGCCTAGCATCCCAGGTTTATAAGCGCCTGATCGGGTTATTTGGGCTACCGAAATGGCGTGAACCTCTGCCTGCCCTGGATGAGTTGATCTCAACCATCCTTTCGCAAAATACCAATGACCGCAACCGGGATGTGGCTTTTAGCCGCCTGCGCAGTGCATTGCCTGCCTGGGAAGCAGTGCGCGATGCTCCGCTTGGAATGGTGATTGATGCCATCCGTCCGGCGGGGCTGGCAAACCAGAAGGGCGCTCGCATCCAGCAGGTGCTGCGCCAGATCACAGAAGAGCGCGGCGGCCTGGACCTGGATTTCTTAAGGGCGATGAATGCTGAAGATGCACATGCCTGGCTGATGAAGTTCAAGGGGGTTGGCCCTAAAACAGCAGCCATAGTGCTGCAGTTCTCGCTGGATAAGCCGGCTTTTCCAGTTGATACGCATGTTTACCGGGTTTCCGGAAGGATCGGCTTGCGGCCGGAGGCGATGACGGTTGAACAGGCACATCTCCACCTGGCAGGCTTATTCCTGCCCGAGCAGTACGCTCCCGCCCACCTTAATCTGATTCGCCTGGGTAGGGAAATCTGCCATCCCCGGAAACCGGAATGCGGGCGCTGCCCCCTGAATGATATTTGCAGGTATTACCATGAAACGGGCGGCCAGTAGCTTCTGACCCGGTCTAACTTGGGTAATAAAAAAGAGGTGGGTGGCTTTCCACCGCACCTCTTAATTACCGGGAAATTCTTACAATCCTGCTGCTATACGCAGAGTTTCTGCTTTGTTGGTCCTCTCCCAGGTCAGGTCGAGGTCATCGCGGCCGAAATGGCCGTAAGCAGCTACCTTCTGGTAGATCGGACGGCGCAGGTCCAGGTCGCGGATAATAGCGCCAGGGCGCAGGTCGAAGTGCTTGATGACCAGGTCGGCAATAGCATCATCATCGATTTTGCCGGTGCCGAAAGTTTCCACGTTGACGCTTAATGGGCGGGCAACACCGATGGCGTACGAAACCTGGATCTCGCAGCGATCAGCCAACCCGGCTGCAACCACATTCTTCGCCACCCAGCGGGCTGCGTAGGCTGCCGAGCGGTCCACCTTGGTCGGATCTTTGCCGCTGAAGGCGCCGCCTCCATGCCGGCCCATACCGCCGTAGGTATCCACGATGATCTTGCGCCCCGTCAGGCCGGCATCGCCCATTGGGCCGCCAATGACAAACCGGCCGGTGGGATTAATAAAGATTTTCATGTTTTCATCTACAAGGTCTGCAGGCAGGGTGGGCATGATTACATTTTCGGTCAGTGCTTCTTCAATCTCGTTATGGGAGACATCCGGGTCGTGCTGGGTACTGATCAATACGGTATCGATGCGGACAGGTTTGCCGTAGTGATACTCAACTGTTACCTGGGTCTTGCCATCCGGGCGAAGCCAGGGCAGGGTACCGTTCTTGCGCACCTCGGTCAGTTTAAGTGCCAGTTTATGCGCCATATAGATGGGCATGGGCATCAAAGCCGGGGTTTCATTGCAGGCAAATCCGAACATCATGCCCTGATCACCAGCTCCAAGGGCTTCGATCTCGCTGTCATTCATCTTACCTTCTTTAGCTTCGAGCGCTTTGTTCACGCCCATGGCAATGTCGCCGGACTGGCTGGCAATAGCAGACTGCACTGCGCAGGTATCGGCATCAAAACCCTTGCTGCTGCTGTCATAGCCGATCTCGCGCACGACCTTGCGGACAAGATCATCAAGGTTGACAAAAGCCTTGGTGGTGATCTCACCCATCACCATCACAAATCCGGTTTTGGTTGCAGTTTCACAAGCTACACGTGAGTATGGATCGGCTGCCAGACAGGCATCCAGTACCGCATCACTGACCTGGTCGCACAGCTTGTCAGGGTGACCTTCAGTGACAGATTCTGAAGTGAAAAGGTACTTGGCTGCTTTCATGAAAGTAGTTGTCATATAGACCTCCATTAAAAAGATTGCCCCATCTTTGAAGAGGGGCAATCAATGAAGTTTGCGTACCCTCCTATCTTCCAGATCTTTTTCTGCCGGAATTGGCACCTTGAACCAACTTTACGCTGTTTCAGGTTGCCGAGGTTTCAACGGGCCGGTCCCTCCACCTCTCTGGATAGAAGCGCCTTGGGGCGAATTTATGTCGAGATATTATCACACTCGAACATGATTGTCAATTTTCTCAACCTGGATTATTCGGATTCTAATTCTGGAATTAACCAGGAGATACTATTTTTCAACCAGTGGTCCAGGCCTTCATTTTTTTCAAACGGAAGTTTTTCATTCAACCTTGCCATAGCATTTACACAGGTTTTGTAGGGTGCGTTCGCAGCGCATCTCGGTGAATGGTGCGTTGGCAATACATTCACGGCATCACCACCATGAGGGATATTTCTGAATCCACGGCATTCATATCTTGGTGAGCATTACATGCTGTCAACAGCACCATGCAAGTCTAAAAAATGACATCCTGTTTGAGTATCAGAGATTTGTTAGTAGAGATTTGTTAGTGTGTCCGTAATGCCTCAAAAGAAAATGTTACTTTAGGGGTAACGTTGCCTCAAATAAA
>ENA-UPTA01001649-UPTA01001649.1-activated-sludge-metagenome-genome-assembly--contig:-NODE-1649-length-24436-cov-7.138058_pt1 | contig 24436 bp, 19 predicted proteins | sample MGYA00238184_ERZ773361 | MGnify/ENA primary metagenome ERZ773361 (study PRJEB29100, sample SAMN05720205) | activated sludge metagenome | isolation source: anaerobic digester from wastewater... | reverse complement strand
CCATGCCCCGTTGACGACCCTGAACGTGGCATTTGCCGCATCCCAGCATTCCCCATGTTTGTACCAGAATGTGTAGTTCCCGGTTTGAATCGTCGAGCAGGTATACTGGTCATGTCCCCGCACATAGAAGCTCACCACTTTATTCCCGGATGCATAGGGATCCGCCTCGATGCGCAGGGATACCACGGCATCATCTTCATTCTGGTTGTCGATTGTCAGATTCCGTGATCCCTGCATGGATTCCGACAAGAGGGAGGTGCCGGTCGGCAGGCTGATGCAGGGGGAGGTGTTCTCCCCGACGAGAATGTGCAGTTCAAAGGTCTGTTCGGTGCCGGTCACATTCGTCCAGGGCTGCTTGTATATCGCTGAAAACCTCTGGACTCCTTCCGAGGTTCCGGAGAGGGTCCATACCCTGGTCCCCCCTGCGCCGGGAACACCGAGGGTCTGTGCATTGGGAATAAACCGGTCATCAACGATGGTGAGGCCCGAGGTCACGGTTGCCTCCCAGTGATACCCGGTCGAAGGATTCTCAGGGAGCGTGATGACAAGACCCCCTTCTCCGAGGGGAATCTGCACGGTGGAACCGTTGGCAGCCGGGTCATATCGGTCCATGCCGTCCCAGGGAAGCGGCACTCCCACCTCCTTGAAGAGCCTCACAATATCGTTATAGTCGATTCTTCGATTCCCGTTGAAGTCAAAACAGGCAACCGGTTCATTGTCAGCAATCCACGTCATGTTCTTGAAGAAGACCACGACATCATTGTAGTCAATCCGGTCATTGGCGTTCAGATCTTCATACAAGCCATCAAAATCGGGATCGGTGGGTGTGCTGGTAAAACCCGGTACAGGGATAGGCGTAAGTGCCAATGCCGGAAGAGCCAGCACTGCACACCCTACAATAAGGGAGAAGAGCCACCTTGATTGAATGATAAACCACCTTGAATAAGAATACAAATAACTCGTTATATAAAAAGGTTGGGGGGAGAAAGATACCCGGGTCACCACTCAAACCGGGCACCATATCCTCCAATGGTGAATGTTTTTGTCGTTGCTGCCCCGTTCCCGATAACAAGCTGGATATTCATACCACGGTCGAAGCGATAGTAATCACCAAGGTCGATGACCTGGTCTGAAAAGATCCCGTTGTTCGAGTACGAGCAATCAAAGGAGCAGACCGGTGCATGGCCATTGAATATATGGATATTCTCGATTTTAGGCCACAGACTCCCATCGGAATCGGATGCATAGTGGAGAGCAATATACTTGACCTTCGGCTGCACTCCCCCGGTTTTATCATAATACCCGGGCATCGGGCAGTTGATGACGGTGTAACCATGCGAGAGCAGGTTGGTCTCATGTCCGGATCCGGTATCATAGACGGAGAGGACATCTCCATCGGGCAGATAGCCGACCGCACTTGTCCCATGGACGAAGAGGGTGTCACGATTGGCATATGCACCACCGGCAAGGACCGGGTTTTGGATTGGCGTACTTTTCGACCCGCTGGAACCAGCAAGAACCGGTTGGGTACATGCAGGTATTTGGAGAGGGATCGATGGTTCTGCATCTTCTCCCCGCGGAAATGAGTCTGCACTGGTATCCAACGATTTTTCCTCTGACATTGCAGGGATCGCCAGGAGCATGAGCATCAGTATCCCGACGAGCACTACCGTACTGTGTTTCATCGTCAAACCTCTTTCCAGATACAAAACCAAAGAAGAGGCGGTGTCATGGGAACAGGAGGAACGGAGTTCAGCACTCCATTTCCGGACGATACCCTCCTCATCCCACCGCAGAGAGGGTATGACCAGGCAGAACCCCTCTCTCTATGCTTGTATCATAGTAGCCCATCTGGAAGGTTCTCAAATAATAAGTTTTGTGAGTCCCCGCTGTTTGTCCGAACAGGAAAATTGGGGCTCGATGCTGCTGCCATTAGGGCACCCCTCCTCGGGGATCCTCCTCAATCCATTCGGGCTCTACGGGTGTTTTACGATTGCATGGCGTTTGACAGGGACCGTCAAGGGAGTATATTCGTCAGTCTGCGAGGGAACACCGATGGTGTGGCAGGAGGCGGAGCCCCTCTTCTCCCCCTAGTGAGGGCGGGCGATTACCGGACCGGCCGGCACCAGGATCTCGGTGAGGATCTCTTCGGGTTTCACTTTCCGTGAATCGTTGAAATAAAGGCAGTTGCGACAATCCCGGTATGCTGGAGGCCTAGCAGGAACAGGGTGGGGCCGGGTGGTTTGTCTTCAGCAGCATACTCGAGATCGGGCGGACGCATGCACACGAACAGAGGCAAGAGGTCTTTCTTATAGTTTTGATTTTACAATTGTGAGCGGGGTCTTGGTTCTCCGGGTTTCCCACAGGAGGGAGCTGATCCCATCTGGTTCTGGTCTGTGATTGCCTGGATCAACGATCCCGATCAGCCATCCCCGCTTTCATCGTTCTTACCGGGAACACCAGCCTGATATCGCTGGAGCACGACAGTACAAAGGACAAAATGGGAGGAAGGAAATCCTGCCATTACCCTATTTTTTACGCCCCAATGAATTTCAGTACCTCATATACCAGGAAAGCAGGCCAAAGCAGTGCTTTGAGGACTCCCAGGAATCCTGCCCAGAAGCTGGTCGCCGTCGTGAGGTAATACACCAGGGCACCGATGAAGCCCAGCCCGTAGAATGCGCCACCCCCTCCATGGCAGTGCATCTGATCTCTCATCTTCCCTTTGAATTTGCACCAATCTTTCGTGCATTGCTCGGGTTTCTCCTGCTCCATAGTTCTTCCTCCTCATATGATGAGATTAAGGACAGTTTCGCTTCGTGTTGAGGCTATATGACTCTTTCCGGTTACCTCAGAATGTGAAATGATACGTACCTGCTTCAATGCAGTGGAACCTATGGGAGGCCTATTTGAGTTTTAATATTCCTGGGATATCGTAACGGAAAGGTTCTGTCCTCTCTTGGAAAAAAGGTGAGATGGCAGGGCAGCTACTTCGCCCCGGCATCCTCTTCCCATAACCCGAAGGGATTCCCTTCAGTATCGATGCAGGTGGCAAGGTACCCCATCGTTGGCACGGCCATCTTCCCCATATCGACGGTCCCCCCGAGGCTCTTCACTTGTTTCATCGCAGCATCGATGGATGTGACGCCGAAATAATTGGTGATACGCTGAGAGGGGTCCATCCGCTTTCCCATACCCCCGCCAACCCCTGGGGCACCCTTCACGTCAGTGGTGGTGATCAGGTGATACTGCATCTCCGGGAACGATTCAAATTTCCAGTCAAAGAGGGCGGAATAGAACTTCTTCGCCCTCTCGATATTCTCAGCAGGGACATCGAAATGAACAATCGTTGCCATTGCTGCTCACCATCCCCTTACTTCTTGTGATTCTGACATGTATGCATCTCCTCATTGTGTTCGGATTTGCGAACTGGGCGTGTATTGTAGGACTGATATGAAAACTCTTTAGGTATTTTTCAAAAAATAGAATCCGAACGTTTTGGCAGTACCACTCAAGACAAAGGGGGACTGAATCGCACTATCGCTGATATGATCTCCTCCAACGAACTATTGCTCACCGTTGAGATGTCATGATAATCGGAAGAGTTACTTCAAAAGGCATTGGAACTATCAGGTAGTTCGAACTGACTGAACAGTTCTGTTCTTTCCCTGTTTGATCAGGCTCCTCTGTTTTCAGAGCCTCGTCAGACATCGTTGATAGGAAGATTCCCCTTCGGAAACGGCCCCCTGGCTTCGAACGACAAGGTATAATCTCTGCCATCCAATATACGGGAATAATGACTGATCAGGTTCCGAGGGATACCCGTGCCTGGTTTGCCGATTGGGCAAACGAGTACGACACAACGCTTGGAAAGGTCAGGCGGCATCATGCCATGCTTGACCTGGTGGTGAGCCGGTCAGGAGTCCGGGATGGTGACCGGGTCCTTGATATCGGCTGTGGGACGGGACTGCTGTCACTGAAATTCCTGGAGCGGGCAGACTGTGGCATCACGGCAATCGACAGCTCCGAGAAGATGCTCGGGATATTCCGGGAGAAGATCGAGCAGTGCCATCTCTCTGACCGGATTCACCTGGAAGAACGCTCTGCTGAGGATATGGCGTTCCCCTCCCATTATTTCGATATCGTCGCGTCAACGGTCGCTCTGCATCACGTGAAGGAGAAGGATCCCGTGATTCAGAAGGTCTACGACATACTGAAAGACGGGGGACGGTTCGTCCTTGGGGACATGGACCTTGACACTACGGGTGACCTGGAGGATCCCAGGCGTCTCGAGAGGATCCTTCAATTCCTCCAAAAGGAACTTGCCCTTGCCATGGAGGATGGGGGCATCCCGGCATTTGAACGGATGTATGACAATGGAAAAAAGCATATCCTGAACGAGGGGGAATACTGCATCGGGTTTGACCAGTGGATACAGCTCTGCAAGGATGCCGGATTTCTGCAGGTGGAGGTCACCCCCGTTGAAGGATTTGAGTGGTTTAAAGTGCTGGTGGCGAGGAGGTAGGGTGAGAATGGTCCCCAGATGGAGATCATCCAAAGGGATCTCCGGCCTGGGGTTCTCTCCTGGTTCACAGAAGACCTGAGCCAAGGTATTCCCTGGAAGTGGCAGAGAATTCTCGGTAACCGGTTGACTTTTTTCTTCACTCCTTCTTCTCAAAGGATCCGTTTTGCCCCTGGAATCGCACGAATGAGAGGGGCAATTACAAAGCAGAGCGGGATTGCAGGGGCACTTATCACGAGAACTCAAGAAAAGAGAGCAGGATCAGAGTCGGGAGGTGTAAGGCAAGGGGGACGAGTACAAGGGGGTGGGTGAGGGAGACGGTGCAGGTATCCGCAGGGACAGATCGTGGCGTTTGGGGGGGGATATGCGGGGCAGGATTCCTCTCTATTGCAGCCCAGACATTAAAGCCCCTGCTGGAGGCAATAGCCCGGTGAAAAGGAGGTTTGTTTTCCTTTGCACTGATGGTGGGATATCCCGAATACAGGATTCATGGGAAATCCGATAAGGAACCCGGGTGAAGGTACCCTGGCAGGAGATGATGAGGGAGGGCTTCCAGAACGAAACGAACAACGATGAACAGCCATGATAACCCTTTTCCCATGAAATGGTTCCGGCACTTTCATTCTTTATGCTCGAACGAACGACAATCATCGATTGTTCGAATGACCATGGCTCCGCCATTTTCATCTTGTATCTTCGACCGCACGGCAGTCATAAGCGGTGCAAATGATGGGGGAGGGTGATTACACCCTCATATCGACAGCCATGATATAGGTGGTTTCGTTCGCACTCATCTTTACGGGAGCATACCCTGAAAGGAATGTCCCCCAGGGGTCAGTGTAGGGACCCACTCCCATGGGTGCGGTAATCGGGGTTTTCAGCTCCTCCGGTGCGCCGGGATATACCATCATGAATGTCGCACTGTTCGGCATGCCATAATCGGAAACGATGACGAACCGGACGATTCCATTCTGCTGTTCAAGAATATACACAAAGGCAATCCTGCTGTCGGTTGCCTGGAATGCCTTGAGCTGTGCGAGTATTGTCGCAAACCCTGTCGAGTTTGGTCCCTCCTTCAGTGCAGCGATAAACGTCCTGTTGTCAATCTGACTGGCAAATGAGGCAGCAAGCTCGGCCAGTTCCGTTTTTTGTGTCTCGTAGCCTGCCGATATTGTTTGAGTGGAAGCGGGTGTTGTTGTTGGCGATGCGGTCTGGGTTGTCTCTCCGTATGGCTGGGTACAGCCGGCACAAACCAGAATTACCACAAGCAGGATGAACAGAGCTCCGGATGTGAATACTGAAATGCGGTTCATGCTGAAGGATCGGTGGACTGATATAAATGTGTGCTTATTGTCAGGAACCATCCCCATCCATGATCGTTCCTGAGCTGGGGTTCAGACAATAATATGCATATTCCCACTGGTTTTCGTATCCACCTTGTAGTATTCCAGGAATCCCTGCATTAACAGGCACATACCCTGATCAGGTGGCCCTGTCTACGGGCAATCGGAAAAATCGACAGGAAGGGGTGTGGTCATCCCGGTCCTCACTCTCAGTATTGCCATCAGGATTTCGTGTCCCGTGATATCTCCTCTACCACCAGGTCAATGAGAATCCGGGTAATGCTTCCGGCCGCTGGAAGGGTGGGGAGGGACTCATACGAGTACCAGCCGGCTTCCCCGATCTCATTCGGATCGATCCGGATGCTCCCCCCGGCATACGAGGCGGTGAAGCCAACCATCAGGGAATGGGGGAACGGCCAGGGCTGACTGCACCGGTACCTGATGGTGTCGATCGCAATTCCTACCTCTTCGGCGACCTCGCGGGCTACCGCCTGTTCCAGGGTCTCCCCTGCTTCCACAAATCCGGCAATGACCCCGTAGACTGCCGGGAGAAAGCGGGGCGATCGTGCCAGCAGGATCCGGTCGCCCTGGCGAATGCAGACGATGACCACGGGGTTGATGACCGGGTAGCCGATATGACCGCAGGATGGGCAGAGGGTGGCGATCTCGTCCTCTTTCCGGTTCGTCTCAGCCCCACAGATCCCGCAGAACCGGTACGTATGGAAAAATCGAGAGAGGGCAACGGCACGTGACGCAATCCCAAGCAGGTCATCAGGGATAACCCCATACAGGGAACGGAGGTGGGTCCGTGCATATCCATCGGGAAGAAGCACCGAACCGCTGATAGGGACCGCACACCAGCTCCCCCTGAGGTCATAGCCGATCATGAACCGATCGGGATCATCCGCAAGAACCGTTCTGCAGGCAGCCGGATCAGAGAGCAGCGTCCCGTCTCTGCCGGTGACGACCGACGGTCCGTCAACAAGGATCCAATGCTCCCTGGTGCCGGGAGGAGGATCCCGATGATAGACAAGGCCATCTGTTGCAAAGGGGACGGTATGTTCTTCAGGAATCATGGATGCTCTCCTGAGAGCCTGCAGGTTCAATATCACTTGACCTGACGAGGCTTTTTTTGGAAAAGGGAGATCTCTCGTGCGGGTCTGCCCTCCTCCCTCTTCAGGGCGGTTTGCTATCAATGGTATCTCTCACAAGGTATTCAAGGATCGGTACAGCCGGATAAGGGATACCGATGGTGTGCTTTCAACGTAATCTTCTGTCCACCTCTGGAATCTGCCAGTGAATCACCTTCCTGGAAATGCCAGTAGCCATGGCTCCTCACGTTATCTGAAGATACTTACATCATCTCTGACACTGTTCAGCACTTAGAGCGAGGAGCCCATGATGTCCCCACCAGATCCCATTGTACACCCAATTGAGCAGATGGTCGTCAACGCGTATCCGTCCACAGCCCCAGGCGCTGCCCTGCTCCTGGTCAGACAGGGAGAGGTGCTCTACCGCAGAGGAATCGGCCTCGCCAACCTCGAACACCAGGTCCCGATGACGCCCGACATGCCGTTCTGCCTGGCATCCCTGACAAAACCTGTCACCGCGACGGCAGTTCTGATGCTGGTCGAAGCCGGCCGGCTGGCACTCACCGATTCGCTCACCCATCTTCTGCCTGATTACCCCTCGGGCAAGGCACCCATCACGGTAGAACACCTGCTGACGCACACCTCAGGGATTCATGAGTTCTCTGAGATCCCGGAATGGTGGGCAGTGCATCGCCAGGACGTCAGTCTCGACCAGTTGATTGATCTCTTTAAAGACCACCCCCACCCCTTTGCACCGGGGACGCAATGGTCATACTGCAACTCGGGCTATATTCTCCTGGGAGCGATCATCGAAAAGGTCTCCGGGAAGAGCTACCGGGACTTCCTGGCTGACCATATTTTTTCGCCGCTTGGAATGGTGCATACCTGCTACGAACCCACCCCAGGCCGCGTCATTCCCCACATGGTCAGCGGGTATACCGGAACCCCCGATGCCTACCTGCATGCCGAGTTGTTCAGCAACTCCCATTTCTATGCCGCCGGGGGGCTGGTCTCGACCGTGGACGACCTCGCACGCTTTTGTACCGCCCTTCGTTCCGGGAAACTACTCAAGGCAGAGACCCTCCGCAGGATGTGGACCCCCGCACGTTTGCCGGATGGTGCGCAAACCCGCTATGGCTGTGGCTGGTGGGTGAGCACCTGCCGGGGACGACCCGTGATGGAGCATTATGGCATCAGGCCGGGATATGCCAATCAGCTGCTCGTGCTGCCAGATGACGATATTCTGGCCATTGTCTTATCGAACAATGATGGGAAACTCAACCAGACGGAACAACTGGCAGTGGAGATGGCTGCACTGGCGCTCCGCAATCCCTATCAGCCACCTGCACGCTTCCCCTTATCCTCCACTGCATTGAGCCACTTTGCCGGCACCTATACCACGAGTGAAGGGAAGGTGCTGACCGTCGGAGAGGAAGTGGGTCAGCTCATGCTCCAGGCCACCTCTGAAGAGCGATTCGCGCTCCAGCCGCTCTCCCCGCTTGAATTTTTCTTCCCGGAGAGTCCGGAGTCACGCCTCCTCTTTTCGCGTGCAGAGGACCGTGTCACCGGATTTCTCTGGACGCCACGCCGGGGTATGCCCCTCCATGTCAGGAGAACTGAATGAGGGGACGTCGATTTTTTTTTGTACCCGGCCGGCACATCCGCAATCGACCCGGAAAAAGGTGGCAGTGTCACTGGCAGGAGAAGTGGTGGAAACGAGGTTCAGGAACGGGGGAGGATCAGGATATTTAAAAAAAAATGTTTTTCGCTGTTCAGGCTCGGATCAGGCATTGCAGCGCTTGAAATTGCCACTGGCTGCGATATAGGTATTCCCATCACTTCCCTTCGTTAACCGGTAGTACGTGGTTTTGTAGTACAAGTTCGTCTGGACAGGATTCACATAGACATACTCCACCCACCCTGTGCCGTTCTGTAACGCTCCCGAAAGGATCTCATCATGAAGCCGTTTTCCGGTTACATCGGTTTTTCCCCGGAAATTCGTCCCCACGATCAGAATATTCTCCGCATGGGCCACCATGGTCTCATTGCTATCGTAAACAAATACATAGAGTTCCGGGTTCTCAGGGTCGCGGTACGGAGCCTCCCCCGCGTTGATACGACGGAGCGTGTCAGGAGTATCCTGACTGATCGCTTTTGCTGTCGTGTCGACGAGAGCGATGACCGATTCATCGCTGAATGGCTGCTGGGTGCAGCCTACCCCGATGTTCCGGTAGATGATCCGTTCATATTCACTGATCCCCTGGGGATCCTTCTGGTTCCGTATCATCACCAGTGCCTGTGAAAACGCGGTAACCAGTTCATCCGGGACATCTTTACTGAAGATGAAATAGAAGTCATTCTCGCTTAAGGTATACACAATCTCGTACGCATCGGGATCTGCCCCGGCGACCTCCATCTCATATCGCCCGGTTACATCACCGGTCGCCCAGAGATCAATCTCCCCGTTTTCCAGCATCGTCACAAGGTCCGCAGGAACAAGCCCGTTGACGATGTGCGATGGATTTACTCCACGGCCGGTGAGAAGGGTGTTTTCAATGGTACCCTTTACCGCACCGATCCGGTACCGGTTCAGGTCTTCAGGAGACCGTATCGTGATGTTCCGGTCTGCCGGGGCAAAGACAACAAAACTCCCCTTGGTAAACGGTCCTGCCCACTGGTAGAGCGGCTCGCGTTCCGGGGAGAGGACGATGGAGAAGAGGACGGTTCCGGTATTATTCTGTGCCTGGCGGAACCCTTCGGACAGGGGAACGATACGGACATCCTCCCGTGAGCGGTTCACCCCCATCTCGCGGAACACTGCCTCGAGTATCTCCACAGAGATGCCGGCCGGCACCCCATCCTTTTCGTAATTGAAGGGGGCCCACTCTTCGGTCAGGTAATTGAGATGGGCAAAACCGATTGACGGGATGTATCGGCCGAGGATCCTTTCATAAGGTGAGATGCCACGGGAATCTTTCTCGGTTTTGAGAGTATCGAGGGCCTGCTGGAACGATTGCACGGTTGAATCGGGAACATTCCTGTTGAAAGCATAATACCCCTCAAGGACCGGCATGGTGTACACAATCTTGAAAGAGTAGTAGCTCCCCGTCACCTGCTCGGTGAGGTACCGGCCCGGGGCCTTTGTGTATGCCCAGAGGTCAATTTCACCGCTATTCAGTTTTGCGATAATTGCGGGGACACTTGTCTCGGCAACGAGCTGGCTCGAGTTTACCCCGGCGTCGAGCAGCTGTTGGACTGCACTGTCATCGACGATAACCCCTATCCGGTACGCATTCAGGTCTTCCGGGATGGTGATAACGATGTCCCGTTCAGGCAGGGCAAAGAGGACATTGGGCACCGCAAAGATGGGTCCTGCCCATTTGAAGGAATCCTCCCGATCAGGGGTCCGGGCGGTAGTGAAGAGTACCGTATTGTTGTTGGTGAGAACAGCCTGGTATCCCTCGGTCCAGGGGACAAGGTGCACCTGTTCCCGGTTCACCTTCGTCCCCATTCTTTCCGTGATCGCTTCAAGAAGATCAACTGAAAACCCTTTCAGCACACCATCCTCCTCGTAATTGTAAGGCGGCAACTGTTCGGTATAATAGGTCAGGTTTTCGGGAAGGGATACAACAGATGCCGTCTTGGATGGCGGTTCATTCAGGCAACCGGCTGACAGGACCAGCGATCCCGCCAGCACTCCAAACAGGATGAGACAGAGATATTGCTGCAGAAGTGACATAGCTGCATCTTTCAAAAGGCATAGTACATAAATCTTGATCTTTTTTTCCCTTTCTCGCAAAACGCTCCCGGTCATAGCGGAACAGCGATCCCGAAAACCATGAAAACAGTACAACCTTTATGCCCCTGCACCACCCTCCCGAAACTGAGGATACCCTTCCTATGTCCTTCCTCAGCATCACCATGAAAAACCCGATCAGGGGGAACCGGATCAAGCGGGCGGTTGGTTCACGATGCGATGTGTGCGGCTGTGAGGAATACCTCGAGAACCTCGTGGTGCATTCCATCATCGAAGAAGAGGAGGCCTTCGGACAACCTTCCGAACGGATGGAACCGTTCCTGCTGGTCCTCTGCTTTCCATGCCATGATGCGATCCATGCTCTTGATGCCCCCTGCCGTTCGCAGGAAGAACTGGCCAGGCAACGGCCCGAACCGCTCCGCCGGGAGATCCGCAGGATCCTCTCCTCTGTCCCCCGCCCCTACACTCCGCCAGACACCGACATGGAAGAGGCGTACATCGTCGCGTGTACCAGTCATTTCAGGTTCGGGGTCTGACCCAGGATAGGGTCGGGAACTGGTATTTTCTCCCGGATCTGGCCGTTCTCAATACATGATCTCCGTCATTGAACGCGAGAGGAGAGGAGTGTCAGTGGATTGTTGCTTATGCATCAGCACCTTCGCCTGCATCCGGGAGAATGATCCTGGTAAAAAAATAGGTGAGATACACCATCTCTTCGATAGAAAGCGTCGGTTCGTGCAAAATCCAGTGGAGGGCATCACCGGTGAAAACGAGAGGATCTGGATCTTTCCTGCCTCCGTCCAGAAAATGGTCATAGAACAGATCAATGATCGCAGTACTCCGTTCCAGTGATATTCCGACAATTTCGTGGAGACCTGAGGTGCTCATGATGTTCCCTTCTATGGAGGTGCTCATTCGTGCACCATAACTATTTCAGCAGCCCCGGGGGTGTCAGGTCCCCAGCGAACATCACAGTGCGGGGGAAGTGCCCTTTTCCTCCACCCAGCCTGGAGCATATCGCATCAACCATGACCCCGCAGGAGACCAAAAAGAATCTTCCTCTCCCCTCCAACGGGATCTTTTTTCACGCGTTCTCTTTGGTGAAAAAATGTTAAAAACGTCGCGGGTCCGTATCGATGTCAACAACAACGGGTTGGTTCAGCGCGAGAGCCTTCTCTATTGCCGCTCGTAATTCACCCGGATTCTTCACCGAAATACCCTGGCATCCGCACGCTTCTGCAAACCGGGCAAAATCCGGATTCAGCAGGTCTGTCGCATAATTCGGATATCCTTCGGTCCGCTGCTCGACCTGGATCATGGCAAGCTCACGGTTGTTCAGGACGACGATGACCATGGGCAGATGATACTTTACCGTCGTCACGAGGTCCGGCATTGCCTGGGAGAAACCCCCGTCTCCCGTGATGCAGATCACGCTCTTCTCGGGATAGGCAATCTTGGCCGCGATAGCACCAGGGAGGCCGGTTCCCATGGATCCCAGGTACCCGGAGAAGACCAGCTGCTGGTGTTTCATGCGGAAATTCCGCCCAAACCACCACATGTTATCCCCGGTATCGAGGGATATCACCGCATCATCGGGGACCGTCTCGGAAAGCACCTTCATGATATAGGGAGGCCGGATCGGTGTTGCTGCCGCGTCGGCTTCCTTGTCGCGGAGGTCATTCCAGGTCTTCCTGAGGCTGGCGATACGGGGGAGCACTGACGGATCATCACGCCCCTGCACTTCCTGCACTAATCGGGGCATCTCAAGCCGGGCATTTCCCCAGAGCGCCGCCGTGTAGGGTATCTTCCCGATCGTTCTTGGATCACTTTCCAGCTGGACGATCGGTTTGTGGCGGGGAACCCCGGTCATCCGGGAGAAGCCGACCCCAAGGGCGATGATAAGATCCGATTCATCGATCGTCTTCCGTGCCTGGGGTGAGCCGCTCGTGCCGAGCATCCCGACCAGCCAGGGATGATCATCAGGCAGGATTCCCTTCGCCCTGAAGGTCGTAAGGACGGGTGCCTTGATCTTTTCCGCAAGGGCGACCACGAGATCAGGGAGATCGTGCACCCCCCAGCCGGCAAGGATCACGGGCCGGGTGGCGTTATCGATGGCCCTGGCAGCAGCCCTGAGGGTCGGTTCGTCGGACTGGATGGTGAGCCGGGGGATACAGGTCTCCCTTGAACAGTACCGGGCATCGAGCGGTTCCTTCTGGATATTATTTGGAACGGAGAGCTGGGCCACCCCATGGTCGAGAATGGCATGCTTCAGGGCCATGGTCACCAGTCTTGCGGTCATCGACTTGTCGTAGATGGTGTTGTTGAAGACCGTCACCGGCCTGAAAAAGGCATCCTGGTCGATCTCCTGGAGACCTCCTGGCCCGGTGTACTGCATCTCTACCTGCCCATTGAGGGAGAATACCGAGGCCCGGTCCTCTTTCGCATCATACAGTCCTGTCGCCAGATTTGTTGCACCGGGGCCTGCGATCGTCAGGCAGGCGGCAATCCTGCCGGTCAGCTTGTTGTACGCTGCAGCCGCAAAGGCCGCATTCGCCTCATGCCGGACCACAATCAGCCTGATACTTTTGTTTTTCCGGATTGCATCAAAGATCCCGAGTGCGGAGGTCCCCGGAAGTCCGAAGACCAGATCGACTCCCCATCGTTCCATCTCATCAACGATGATGTCCGAGACGGTGGTCGTTGCCGAAGCATGGACATCTTCCCCGGATTCCTGCACGAAGGAGTCCCTGGGAGCGCCGCAGACCGGACAATGCCAGTCTTCCGGGAGAGAGGTGAACGGCGTATGCGGGGGAGTATCGGTTGCCGGTTCACCCTTTGCTTCATCATACACGTAACCACAGACGGTACATTTCCACCGGGCCATTGGATCCAGCTCCATGAATATCATATTCCCTGTAGGGAGGATCTGCAGGAGGTGCTCTGCAGATTACCGCACCGGATGGGGAGCGGTATACCTCCACCCTTATTATCTTTTGGGAATGTCAACCCCTTGAAACGATGGCATTCTCTGTCAGATCCCGGGGGTGATCCCCCCAGGCACTTGCATCGGGTCGGGTGGCGCTCCGGCTCGTATACCCTTACAATACCGTACAGTATAGCCCTCGGGAATGAGTACCAGATCAGGATCACCAGCACTACATATTCCGGCTGCACCGATACCAGCGATGCCCCCTTCACGGTCAGTACGCTCTGATGAAACCATCAGGATGCAGCGTATCCTTTTTTAATTATGAATTCTGAACCAATCAGAATTCATTAAAACTGTGAAAGAGAGGAAGCCTGTATTATGACGTCGACTGTGTCTCCCCTTCTGATGATTCTGGTCCCGCTGATCATTTCAACGATTATCATCTATGTGACCGTGAAGCTGCTTGGTGAAGATGAGGGTATCATCACTGCATTTCTGGCTGCCGTTGCAGGCACGGTCATCTACGCTGCTTTCTCTTTCCTGCTGGGGCAGGGGTGGATTGCTGCACTTCTTGCGGGGATTGTGTGGCTGCTGGCACTGCGAAGCCTCTACAAGATCGGATGGCTCAAGTCCCTGGTCATTGCTGTCGTTATCTGGATCGCGACTACCATCGCGGGATGGTTCCTGCCAACCCTCACGGGTCCGGTGTGAGGGATGAGAGCCTTAACCGGGATCAGGAATAATCGTTCAGGAGGTGAACCATGGCAATCCATGTGAACTGGGGAGCGCTCGGCCTGGGATCGGTGATCGCCTTCCTCATCGGGTGGCTGATCTTCGGACTCCTGGGCGCTGTCATCCTCGCCATTATCGTGATGGCACTCCTGGGCATCATCACATTCCGCTGAAAGCGGTGCAACGGGAAATTCACCTCCCGGTCCTTTTTCTCTTATGGAAAGAGGGAAGTCCCTAGGATCCATGGTCCGGTCTGGAGGGTCTGATCCTGCCTTGTTGTTTCCTTTGCCGGGAGAGCAAGACCTGGAGCGTCGCAGATCTATCTATCATGATCCTGTTCTCCTATCCCGTTGCGAACAATGGGGAGAACGGTCGTCAATTCCCAGGCTGTTTCCTCTGCTTAGGTCTGAAAGAGAGGAGGTATTCCCCATCGTGGGGCATTCATGCCATCGTTGAAGCTTCATCACCCTGATGTGCCGGTATATGTGCTTGGCAAATTTTAATAACCCGACGTTATGATTGACACATATTGGGGGAACGACTTATGGAGCCACCTTCACTATCAGATCGGGAGCAGTTACGGAGGAGTAAATCTGCTCGGGATGAAAGGATTGCGTTTGCGAAGAGAATTGGGAATCAGAAGGGGAATTCATACCGGTTCCGTGAAGCCATCATCCGTACGGCCAGGCGTCATTTCCAGGCCAGGGGAATAGCTGAGGATCGGCTGAACCGGTTTGCTGCCCGGGCACCGCCACCGGCATGGAAAGGGATGCCAACCACCGGTCCGGTCAGGACATTTGCGTTGTTGATCGAGTTCCCGGAGTATCCGCACAGCAATGAAGCAAAGAAGATCAATGATGCGTTATTCGGCAGTCCCGCCACGGGCAAACCATACGAAAGCCTTGCACGTTATTACCAGCGTGCCTCCTATGGTCAGCTCGACCTCTCTTGTGGCACAACGCTCGGCTGGTACAAGACTGACAAGAAGCGATCGGAGATCATCCAGGATGACAATGGACGGGAGTCGCTGATCAAGGAGGCGTTGCTGCATTTCAAGGCGGAGGGTCACGATTTTGCACAGTATGACAACGACAATGACGGGTTCATCGATTATTTTATGGTGTTGTGGGCCGGCCCGGACAATGGCTGGGCCAATTTCTGGTGGGGATACCAGACTGAGTTCTCTGAGCCGGGCTTCACGCTGGACGGGAAATCGCTCAAGGCGTATTCCTGGCAATGGGAGTGCAGGCCGGTGGGATCGAAGTTCAACACGCGGGTGGTGATCCATGAGACAGGCCATGCCCTCGGATTGCCGGACCTCTACGATTACGACGAATCAGTGGGGCCGGACGGGGGAGTCGGTGGCGCTGATATGATGGATGCAAACCAGTTTGACCTCAACTGTTTCTTCAAGTGGATGCTGGACTGGCTGAAGCCCACTGTCATCAGCAGCGGGACGCAGACCCTGGCGCTCAACCCGTCCGGGACGTCACCGGATTGTGTGGTCGTCTGGCCGTTCCTGGAAGGCGGGGCGATCTTTTCGGAATTCTTCATGGTGCAGTACCGCCAGAACGATGGGAACGACGAACCTCTCCCGGGACAGGGGCTCTGGATCTGGCACATTGACGCGAGCCTCGAGCCTTCCGGATGGAATTTCATCTTCGACAACTCATGGGCCCCGCACAAGATAGTGCGCCTCATGGAAGCAGACGGGCTCGAACAGATCGAAGCGAACGGGAATTTCGAACCCGGCGATCTGTATACCGAGGGGAAGGTCTTCAGTCCGGACACCACCCCGTCCAGCGTACGCTACGATGGGAGAAGCTCCCTTGTGGAGGTGTCGGGCATCGCACCCTCCGGCTCTCAGATCTCGGCCACCTTCCGGGTGGAGTCAGCGGTGAAGGGGATGGCACTGGCGATCGGGCTCAACGCAGTGGATCCCACCCATTATGACGGGTGGTCGGGAGAACTGATCGCCTGCGAACAGGATGCGGCCGACATGTCGGGCATAGCCGCCAGCCAGGGGTTTGCGGTCACCACGCTCCTCACCAGGGATGCAACAAGGGCCAGGGTACTGGCGGAACTCGCCCGGGCAGCAGAGACGCTGCGATCAGGGGACATTTTCATGCTCAGCTATTCGGGCCATGGCGGGCAGTTGCCGGACCTGAACAGGGATGAGATCGATGCCCAGGATGAGACCTGGTGCCTGTTCGATGGCCAGGTTGTCGACGACGAGCTGAACGAAGCGTATGCGAAGTTCGCCGAGGGGGTCCGGATCCTGGTCTTCTCTGACAGCTGCCACTCGGGAACGGTGACAAAGGAGGCGTTCTATACCGGAAATTTCCCGGTCACGGGCCAGGAACAGGTGCGGTACCGGTACATGCCCCGTCTGATTGCGCAACGGGTCTACCGGAAGAACAAGGAGTTCTATGATCCGATCCTGAAAAAGCCCGGGCTGACGGGTTCGGAAGCCGCAGTGCAGGCCTCGGTCATGCTCATCTCCGGGTGCCAGGACAATCAGCTCTCCAGCGACGGTGACTTCAATGGGTTGTTTACCGGGAGGCTGCTTGAGGTATGGCGGGAGGGGCAGTTTGAGGGGGACTACCGGAAGTTCCATAGCGACATCCTGAACCGTATGCCCTACTACCAGTCGCCCAATTATTACCGGACCGGGAGACTGGATGAGCATTTCGACAACCAGAGGCCGTTCACGATTTAGATCGTGAAACCCGCTCTGGTATTTTTTCAGTCCAAGGTGTCAGGTGATGACAGGACTCTCCCACCAGGAGCACTATCCCTCCCCACGCTCGCTGAGGCTTCGTGCCCTGGCGTTTGATCCGGTGCTCAGCCGCGAGATAGAGACCAGTGAGATCAACGATGTGGTCATAAAGATCCCCTGGAACGACGATCTGCAGATCGGGCCGGTTGATGAGTATCTCGAGGTGGTTGACTACGATCCCGCGAGCAGGGTATTTTATGCCCCCGTCAACCTGATGGATCCCGCCCTGCTTGCCCAGGACGGGCTCCCCCCGGAAGAAGGAAATCCCCAGTTCCACCAGCAGATGGTCTATGCAATCGCGAGGACCACCATCGGCCACTTCGAATCGGCACTGGGCAGGCCGATCCTCTGGTCGGTCCGCCTCACCAAAGAGGAAGGGACCTACCACAAAGAGTATGTCGGCCGGCTGCGGATCTACCCGCATGCCTTCCGTGCCGCCAACGCGTACTACGACCCGGAGAAGAAGGCTTTGCTCTTCGGCTATTTCCCGGCATCGAAGACCGTGGGCGGGAATACCATGCCGGGCGAGACGGTCTTTGCGTGCATCTCCCATGATATCGTCGCCCATGAGACGACCCACGCCATCATCGATGGGCTGCATCCACGGTTCATCGAGCCCTCCAACATCGATGTGCTGGCCCTCCATGAGGCGCTGGCAGATATCATCGCGTTGTTCCAGCACTTCACCTATCCCGAGGTCCTGAAACACCAGATCTCCCGGACCAGGGGGCAACTGGAGCAGCAGAACCTGCTCGGGGAGCTCGCGTACCAGTTCGGCCAGGCAATCGGACAGTACGGGGCACTCCGGAGTGCCATTGGAGAGATGGATCCCTCGACCGGGGAATGGAGGTCCCATACCCCGGATCCTGAGAAGATCCTGACGACGACAGAGTCCCATGCACGCGGAGCCCTCTTCGTCGCCGCGCTGTTCGATGCCTTCCTCCTGATCTACAAGTCGAGGATCCGGGATCTCCTCCGGATCGCATCAGGGGGGACCGGGATCCTTCCTGCCGGGGAGATCCATCCGGATCTCGCCAACCGTCTCGCCAACGAAGCGGCAAAGACCGCCGGACACCTCCTCCGGATGAGTATCCGGGCGCTCGATTATTGTCCCCCGGTGGACCCCACCTGTGGCGATTTCCTGCGGGCCCTGATCACCGCGGACAGGGATCTCGTGGCCGATGACCGGCATCACTACCGGACCGCGATCATCGAGGCATTCCGACGGTGGGGGATCTATCCCCTGGACGTGCGGAACCTCTCTGCAGAGAGTCTGGTCTGGCATGTCCCGGACGATGAGGAGCAGGCGAAGTTTACGCAGTTGTTCGGCGGTCCCACAGGGATCCGGCAGCTCGTGCCGGACTGGGATATGCGGGCTGACCGGCAGGAGATCCATGAGCAGCTGAGGAAGAGCAGGGCGGAACTGCACGAGAGGCTGATGAGCCCTGCCGGCCGTACAGCGGCAGCGGCGGCCCACATCGTCCTCGATGACCCATTGCCCTCGATCTATTGCACGGATGACGGGGTTCCGGCGGTGGAGATCCACTCGGTCCGTCCTACCCGCCGTCTCGGGCCGGATGGCCAGGCCCTGACCGAGCTCGTGATAGAGATGACCCAGCGCCGCCGGGGATACCTGAACGCCGACGACCAGAAGAAGGTTGACGAGGGGCTGATCGATCCTCCGGAACCGGACTTCATCATGCGGGGGGGGTGTACGCTGCTGGTCGATCCTTCCACCGGCCAGGTCCGGTACTGCGTGTACAAGAACATCACGAGTGAGAACCGGCTGAACAGGATGCGGGTCCTGCTCCGGGAGGGGGTTACCCCGTCGTTATATGTGACCTATTTCGGGAACCCGTACCTGGAGCACTACCGGAATATCATCAGGGGCTCCTCGCCCGATACATCCGGCGTGGAGCTGTTCAGGATCCTTCACCAGCCGTGCGAGTGCCAGGAGGAGGACTGACCATGCCCCCGAGCGATCCCTCCCAACGCATCTATCCCCCGGAGCGGGGAGTCACGGTGAGGATGTATGCCACGGGATTCGGGGACTGTTTCCTCCTCGCCTTTCCCGGGGAGGATGGCAATCCCCGGTACGTCCTGATCGACTGCGGGGTCCATGACCGGTATCCCAAAGGGAGAGAACGGCTGGAGGCCATCGCCCGGGATATTGCAGAGGCGACCAACCGGCACCTTCACGTGGTTGCGGTCACCCACGAACATTCCGACCATCTGTATGGGTTCATGTATGGAGAAGAGTATTTTGCCGAGTGCGAAATCGATGAACTCTGGCTGGCATGGACGGAGGACCCGGATCATCCCGTTGCCCAGGAGCTGACCCGGTTGTTCGGAAAACGGATCCAGGCCTTAAAAGTCGCTCTGACCAGGCTGCAGGCAGCCGGGAATCCGTATGCAGAACGGATTGCCCTGCTGTTCGGCTTCGATCTCGGGGCGAACACGGCCAGGGGGATGAAGGGGAACAAGGAAATACTCACGTTCCTGCGGGAGAAGAGCCGGAACCCACTCGAACGGCCGGAGGACTACAAGACCCCCGGACGAGGACCACTCGAGATCCCCGGGGTCCGGGGGGTGAAGGGGTATGTGCTCGGCCCGCCGGAAGACGTGGCATCCATCAAGCGACTGGACTCCCAGAAAGAGACCTATCTCCAACCGCTCACCGAGGAGACCGCGCTCATCTCCGCGATACTGGAGGCAGCCGACGTTCCCCTCGCGGGCGACTCCCAGGAGATCCAGGGGTATCCTTTCGATGCAACCTACTCGGTCTCCCTGGAAAAGGCAGTGGAAATGGACTTTTTCCGGGAGATGTACGGGTTTAGTGACGAGAAAGGGCATGGGCCCCGGTGGCGGCGGATCGAGTCTGACTGGCTGGAGGAGGGGGTGACCCAGCTTGCCCTCCGGGTGAGCGGGATGGTGAACAACACGAGCCTTGTCCTGGCCTTCGCCCTGACCGATGCCACGCCGCCAAAGGTCCTCCTCTTCGCCGGCGATGCGCAGGTGGGGAACTGGTTGTCCTGGCAGAAGGCAGCATGGGAGGGGATGACCGGGAGGGACCTCATCCGGCAGACGGTCCTCTACAAAGTCGGGCATCATGGCAGTGCCAATGCAACACTCCGGGAGAAGGGGCTTGAGATGATGGAGAGTACAGAGCTCGTTGCCATGCTCCCCGTCCACCAGGAGTGGGCGAACAAGCAGGGGTGGCATCACCCTGACGAGAAGGTCCTCGCCCGGCTGCTGCAGCGGGCGAGGGGGAGGGTCATCCGGAGCGATACCATTCCTGACAGTGATTCGCTTGCACCACCGGACGAATCCCGGGAAGCCGAGTGGGAGCCGTTCCGGAAGCACCTGGCATGGGACAAGAGTCCTGACAAGCGGTGGATACAGTATACGATCGAGGTGTGATGAGATGAACGCGAGAGATCGGATCTCTTGCAGGGTGCCGGTCGTCCCCGAGGTATACGATTGAGGGTGGTGAGATGAACGCGAGAAATCGGATCTCTTGCAGGGTGCCGGTCGTCCCTGAGGTATACGATCGAGGTGTGATGAGATGAACGCAAGAGATCGGATCTATTGCAGAACACCGGTCGTTCCCGAGAGGAAATTCCGCCTGGGCTTTCCGGCGGGTCCTGCCAGGGCCATCCAGGTGCTCCGGACCAAGTGGGTACCGGGTACGGTTTTACCCTATTGCTTCCTCGAGGAACCGGCAACCCTCGCAGGGAATGATGACCTGAAGCTGATTGCCCGGAAAGGGTTCGATGCCTGGACCAACGTGGGCATCGGGATCGCCTTTGAGGAGGTGTCCGATCCCTCTGCCGCAAAGATACGGATCGGGTTCAAGGAAGATGACGGATACTGGTCCTGGGTGGGACGGGATATCCTGAATACGCATTACCTCTGCCTCAACCCTGACTGCCCCAGCTACGATCCCTTCGAGTCCGATGCAACGACCCCGGTCTGCCCGGTCTGTGCCTCAAAGGATATCGAGCTCGATCCACGCACCATGAACCTCGACCAGGCCTGGCTGCCGCTGGAGCCACGGCCCTATGATGTCACGACCCACGAGATAGGGCATTCGCTCGGGTTACCGCACGAACACCAGAGCCCCTTTGCCGGGATCGAGTGGGATAAGGAAGCCGTGTATAACATGTTCATGGGGCCTCCCAACTACTGGACAAAGGAGGTCGTCGATTCGAACATCCTCGACAAGCTTGACGAGAGGGAGGTGGTGGGTTCCACCTGGGACCCGGATTCAATCATGGAATATGAATTCGAGGAGGGTCTGATCCTCAAACCGGAGCAGTACCAGGCCGGGATCTTCCCTGCCGGGGGGATCTCTGCAATGGACCGCGAATGGATCCAGCACTGGTATCCCCCGTCCTTCGTCACCGAAGCGATCTCGCTGAATATCCCGGTAGTCCTCAACCTGCAGCCAGGGAAGGCACGGGAGTTCGCGTTCTCTCCCCTGGAGACCCGGCCCCATGACATCCAGACCTTCGGGGAGTCCGATACCGTGATGGTCCTCTTTGAGGAGATCAACGGGAGGAGGCACCAGCTCGATGCCGATGACGACAGCGGGGAGAACCGGAATGCCCACATCCTCCATACGCTGAACGCGGAAGCCAGGTATATCCTGAGTATCCGGATGTACTGGAACTGGACGACGCCGAGCGATGCGACCGTGAAGGTGTGGTAACCTGGTTATCGCTCGAGAGATCCAGGGAGAGCCGCCGTTACACCGGGTTGCTGGGAGCTCTCATTCGACCCAGTGCAGGACATCCCGTATCACGGACCACCGTGGCGGCTGATGCTCCTTGTCTTCTCCGAGTACCCAGTACCGGTATTTTTTGTCGAGCGACCCATATTTTTCTTCCATCTCGAGCCAGTAATTGAGAAACATGAGCGAGGCATCGTCACAGTCTTTGGAGACGATATAGACGCACGGGATCTTGTACGCATCGGAGGGTTGCAGGATCGCGACATCGTAGAAGGGGTGGAGCAGCGTCATAGCCGTTCCCACCTCGGCAGTAGTCAGGAGAACCTCGGCCTTGGTCTGGTTGAAGAACTGTTCCGGGGATTCGAGAGGAATGAGGGTTGCCTCCGGGAAGAGCATGCTCGCGGTCTGGTAATATTCTGACCTGGCGGTAATCCCTATCGCCAGGTCTTTTTTCTTCGCCACCTCTTCCCACTGCTCGAACTCGTCCTTCCGGTCATCCCGTGTGACGAAGGCCAGGTGCAGATCGAGATACGGCGAGGTGAACCTCGCTTCATCGACAATTCCCGTGACGAGGACCACCCCTGACATGACGATATCACAGCTCCCGTTGTTGACCCGGTCAAGGAACGTCTCCCGGTCCACGGGGATGAATTCGATGCGGGAGACGTTCAGGGACCTCGTCAGGTCGTAGGCCATGTGGATATCATACCCGACCAGATCACCATCCCCGTTAAAGTAGGCAAGCGGCATCCTGTCGGGGATATACCCGACCCGCACCACATCCCTGCTCTTGATCTTCTGTAAAAGACTCGCCCCGGCAGGTGAGGTATCCTGGATGGGGGGCACGTCCGAATAGTTCCGGTAGATCGTTGTCTCGATCCCCGCTCCCCTGGCTTCCGGAGGTATCTTCAGATGTACGATGGTCTCGCCGCCCTGCGGGGAATCACCCAGGAGCGAGGTGAATCCAAGCCGGAGCCCGAGCACAGCAGCAGAGAGGACAACGATCACGATGGCAAGAGAGATGAGGGCCCTTCTCACCCTGAGTCCACCGAGACCGGTAAGGAACGCCGTGACGATAGTAGAGAGGGACAACATGGACATGCAGGTCAGAGCCGAGGTAAAATAGACGTGGAACGGGTTTGAGATCAGGTAGAGCTGCATGGCGTCGGCGGGCAGCCTCATCAGATCGAGAATGAACTTGAGGGAGAGCTTGGCGGACCCAAAGAGGCTCGGCACCCCCACCAGCGCCAGGTACACCTGCTCCCGGATCCCGAAGGGATCGCCGTAAAACCAGGCAGTGAACAGGACGAAGAGCAGAACGATGAAGACCCCCAGGGACGGGAGGGTGTAGGTCAGGGGGATCAGGATGCCACTGTATGCTTTGGCCTTCTCTTCAACGGTGACTGCTTCTCTGTGTGGAGGGCAGGGCTCCTCATCAGGTCCCAGAGCCTCTCCCCCCTGTGGCCCCGGCTTCTCCCCGCTTGTTACCGCCTCTCCTTTTCGCGTCCTGGTCTCCTCCCCCGCTCTCACAGCCCCTTCCCCAGGCACGACCCCGGCTGCGGGCATCTCCTCCCCGGTCCGGGGTCCCTTGAACAGGCTGGCGACCCCCTCGGTCAGGAAGGGCAGGGTGATGAAGACACGGCCGGTCGAGAATCCCATCAGGACCCCCTTATTGGCAGCAGAGAGGATCTCCCGGTATCCGAACGGAGTCAGGCTGTAGATGAGGAGGGGCAGAATCAGGAGGATCAGAATCAATGAGATTACGATAGTGGAGATGAGGTAGACCTGGATCTCGAGAAACTGGGTGAGGGTAAGGGTCCCGAAGGTGTTTGCCGTCAAGGCAAAAATGCCCAGGGGAACGATCATCATCATCCACCGGGTTATTCTTGAGAGGGCAGCGCTGAGGCTCTGGAGCATATCGATGAAAGGCCGGTTTTTTATATCGCCGATCATGGCGAATCCGAGCAGAATGCAGAAGATCACGATGGCCGGCAGGAAGCCTTTGGCCAGGGATGAGAACGGGTTTGACGGGATGAAGAGGTCGATGAGATCGATCTCATCCGTCCCGGCAGACCGGGTGGTTGAGAAGAGAGCGGGATGCTGTACGTCCGGAAATGCAAACTGCATGAAGAAGAAGGAGATCACTCCCAGAAGCCAGATCAGGAGCAGGACGGCTGCCACCGTCACGAGGAATTTTTTTGCATCCTCGTGACCGATGCTGCCGATCCCCGTGATGATGAAGATGACGACCGAAGGGATGATCGTCACCTGCATCAGCCCGATGAAGATGGTGCCGAAGGGTGCCAGGATCTGGGTGGCCTCCCCGAAGAATAACCCGCAGAGGATACCGGCGAGGAGGCTTGCAAAGACCTGTATCGTGAAGCTGATCCTGGGTGCTTTCATCCTGCCCTTCGCTCCTGCAAAGAGGAGTTACGCTCCTTCCAAGGTAAAGAAAATCATGGTGACGATCTCCGTCTCATCGAAGTCGTCATACAGTTTCTTCATGGTGGAGAAGAGGCCGTTCCAGGTATGGCACTGGGGATCGTGCTCC
>ENA-UPTA01001643-UPTA01001643.1-activated-sludge-metagenome-genome-assembly--contig:-NODE-1643-length-24521-cov-6.092986_pt1 | contig 24521 bp, 13 predicted proteins | sample MGYA00238184_ERZ773361 | MGnify/ENA primary metagenome ERZ773361 (study PRJEB29100, sample SAMN05720205) | activated sludge metagenome | isolation source: anaerobic digester from wastewater... | reverse complement strand
ATTATTTTTTTAGTTTTTAACCATGTCACTGTGTTTTAATTTCACAGTTTGTAATAATAATTATCTGGTAAAAAGCTTTTTCCTGAAACAATTTATTCTCAGACCAGTTTAATAATATTAAGGAATTCAAAAAACATCGTAAATTCGCATAAAAATATATACTATGGATTTTGATATATTAGTTATTGGAAGCGGACCCGGTGGGTATGTTGCTGCAATCCGTGCTGCGCAACTGGGTTTAAAAACTGCTGTGGTTGAAAAAGCTGAGCTGGGTGGCATTTGCCTGAACTGGGGATGTATTCCAACCAAGGCCCTGCTTAAAAGCGCCCAGGTATTTAATTACATGAAGCACTCCGAAGATTATGGTATTACAATTCAAGGGAATGCAGAACCCGATTTTGCTAAGGTAATAGCCCGCAGTCGTGCTGTTGCCGAAGGTATGAGTAAGGGAATTCAGTTTCTATTAGGTAAAAACAAAATAACCGTTATCAAAGGTTTTGGAAAATTGAAAGCAAGTAACACCGTTTCTGTAACCGATGAGGCCGGCCAAGAGAAAGAGTATACTTCGCCGCATATTATTCTGGCTACCGGAGCACGTTCAAAAGAGTTGCAGGGAGTGAAACAGGACGGGTTACATATTATTGGATACCGTGAAGCACTATCCCTCCAGAAAAAACCTGCTTCAATGATCGTTATAGGCAGCGGTGCTATTGGAACCGAATTCGCCTGGTTCTACCATAGTATGGGTACTGAAGTTACTCTGGTGGAATATCTCCCAAATTTGGTCCCTCTCGAAGATGAAGAAGTTTCAAAACAACTGGAACGCTCCTTTAAAAAAGCAGGTATAAAAGTTTTAACAGGAACTGCAGTTGAAAATGCTGTATTTAATGGGAATAGCTGTGAGGTTCATGTGAATACAAAAAAGGGTCAGGATGTTCTTCATGCGGAAGTTGTGCTTTCGGCTGTCGGAGTAACTACGAATCTCGAAAACCTGGGGCTTGAGGCTCTTAATATCGCCAATGAAAAAGGAAAAATTCTGGTTGATGAATTCTACCGTACCAATGTGGAAGGTATATACGCCATTGGTGATATCGTGCACGGACCTGCGCTGGCTCATGTGGCTTCGGCTGAAGCTATCTGCTGTGTCGAGAAAATTGCAGGGCAACATGCAGAGCCCGTGAATTACAGCAATATTCCTTCATGCATTTATGCAACTCCCGAAATAGCATCGGTTGGTATGACCGAGAAACAAGCGATTGAAGCTGGTTTTGAAGTAAAAACCGGGAAATTCCCCTACTCAGCCTCTGGTAAAGCATCAGCAGCCGGGAATAAAGATGGTTTTATCAAGCTGGTTTTCGATGCAAAACTGGGTGAACTCCTTGGCGCCCATTTTATAGGTGACAATGTAAGCGAAATGATTGCTGAAATGGTAGTTGCCCGTAAACTCGAAGCAACGGGTCACGAACTTATTAAAAGCATACATCCGCACCCGAGTATGTCGGAAGCTATTATGGAAGCGGCAGCTGCAGCCTATGGTGAAGTGATACACCTATAATAAGGGTGCTTAGCATTTCGATCCCTCAGGGTAACCGTTATTTCTGCAGCTTATTTAACTAGGGTAACTATACCCACATAGGGTTCTTCTCCGTTAAACAGGCGCACTGCGTACAAGTAGGAACCTGTAGGAAGAAGTTTACCGTCATAATATCCATTCCATGGCTCATCCACCCCCTTTGCCTCAAATAGCTTCTGCCCCCAACGATTGAACACCTGAACAACTGCTGCCGGAAACATATCGATATTCTCGATAATCCATGTATCGTTTACACCATCGTTGTTCGGGGTAAAAGCATTGGGGATACGGATACAATCAATAGGATCATCGGTGAGCACTATCTGTTCTATGATTCTAATACAATTGTTTGCATCAACTACCGTAATCAGGTAATTCCCCTGAATAAGCCCCATGATATATGGCAAATCGGAACTGCCTTGGTACCAATTGTACATATACGGAAAAGTTCCTCCGGATGCAACAATTTCAATATAACCGTCATCAGCACCAATACAGGACGGGTTGGTGCTGATGTAGGTTACAACCATTTCAGAAGGTTCCGATATGGTCGCCATTGAATCTAACTCACAATGATTGGCATCTGTTACAGTAAAGGAGTATATACCAGCCTGCAATGAAGTAAGCTGCTGCTGTGCAGACTCGAAGCCATTATATTGCCAATGATATGCATAAGGTAGCGTTCCACCGGTTGCAATCAGATTAATAGCTCCATTCCGTTCTCCATTACAGGTAACATCAGTCGTTGAAATGGCCACTGTAACGGGGGAAAGTGGCTGACCAATAACCCGACTTCCTGTAATGCTACAACCCAATACATCGGTAACAGTTACAATATAGTTTCCTGCTGCAATGTTGTTCTGATACGATTGACTTGCTCCGTTCGACCAGCTGAAAGTGAACGGTGGAGTACCCCCGGTAATCAAAGTGCTTAAGCTACCATTAGCATACCCATAACAACTTATATTAACTCCGGATACAACAATACTTAAGGCATCGGGCTGAGTAACCGTATATGCTTGTGACCCACTGCACCCCCATGCATCGGTAACTGTTACCGAATACACTCCGGCTGCTATGTTTGCTATTGACGATACCGTGGAACCATTTGACCAACTATAGGTAAATGGAGCCATTCCACTCATCATGCTACCCGTGAGTACTGCGTCTGAATCGCCATAGCATGACAGGGCTACAGGTTGAGTGATGACAACCGGGCTACTACCCTGCATATCAACCACTGTGATTGAAGAGGCAGTACAACCATTGGCGTCAGTGACAGTTACCCTGTAGTTACCCGGAGCAACCGGATTTTGAACCGGCAGATTTGAGCCATTACTCCAAAGATAACCGTATTGAGCAGTTCCCCCTGAAACAGATACAGAAATACTCCCCTGGCTAACACCACAAACAAGTGGAGAAGAGGTTGCCGTAGCAACAAGTTGGGAAGGTTGCGTAATTGTAATAGTTGAAGAAGCAGTGCAACCAGCTTCATCTGTTACTATAACCGTAACGACTCCGGCAGCCAAGCTGTTATTCAGGGCTGATGCTGTTGCCTCCGGATCGCTCCATAAATAAGACAGATTTCCTGTTCCTCCCGAAGCTGAGGCGACTGCACTACCGTCACTCATACCATAACAACTTACATTATTGTTAACTACGGCAGAAACAATCAGTGATTCGGGTTGTGTTAATACTGCGTTTCCAACATTACTGCAACCATAATTATCATATACCGTCACGCTGTAATTTCCGGCAGGTATGCTCTGAATTGTGGCACTATTAACAGTGATTGGGTCGCTCCAGTCGTACGAATAAGGCAAAGTGCCTCCAGAAACGCTGATGCTGATAAACCCATTTGAGAATCCGTTACATGATGGGTTACCATAATCCTGTACATTCACCTGAGGCACTGAAGTAACAAGTGTTTGAACCGTTATTTGGTTTGAGCATCCGTAAGCATCACTATATGCATAAGTAATATTGCGAAGACCCAATCCAGCAGTGGCAGGATCAAATGTACTTCCTGTGATTCCAGGACCACTAAAAACTCCACCTGATGGCGTACCAGTGATAATTGCGATACCAGCATTATCGCAATATTGTGCGTTTAATCCAGCAATCTGAACTGTTGGGAGTGAAAAAACCTGGACATTCTGTGTGGCTGTATTGCTGCATCCATTGCCATCGGTGTAAACATAAGTAACTATATGATTCCCCACACCTGCAACTGAAGGTGAAAAGTTGGTTCCCGAAACTCCCGGGCCTGAAACAATACCTCCTGCAGGAGAAAGTATTAAGCTTATTGCGGGTGCATCAATGCAATATCCCGAACTAAGACCACCAATGCTAACTGTAGGCAGGGCATTCACAACAATACTTTCCTGTTGGGTATCGCTGCATGCTCCGTTTACAATGCTATAAGTTATTACGTGAGTACCCGCACCAGCTACCGAGGGTGAGAACTGCCCTGTAGCTGCATTGGTAATACCATTTCCCGACCAGGTGCCTCCATTCGAAACGGCAGTCAGATTCACAGCAGAAGCATTAATACAAAATGGGCCTGCTGGGCTAATATCTGCGTTTACATCTCCATCAACATGAATTGTGATACTGCTCGTACCTGTGCATGCTCCGGTTGTAACAGAATAGGTTATCGTATGATCGCCCGAACCGGCAACGGCGGGACTGAAAGTACCTGCCGTGCTGCCTGTAATCCCAGTGCCCGACCATGTACCACCTCCTGTAGCAGCGGTAAGAGTAACAGGTGAATCGCTCTGGCAGAATGGTCCGACAGAATTTATGCTTGCATTCGGACGGGCCTGTACAACAACAGTGGTTGTATTTGAGCTGCTGCATCCTGTAGTATTGGTTACCACCAGTGTATATGTCCCCGACATGGAAACAGAAGCTGGTGTTCTGACAGGGTTTTGCAAATTACTGGTCCAACCATCGGGTCCTGTCCATGTGTAGGTTGCTCCTGCAGCTCCGCCACCGCCTGTAAAATTTAGTGACTGTGTTTCACACACAGGGCTGTTGCTTGATGCAGTAACCACTGGTAATGGGTTCACAGTCACCGTTGCAGTAGCTGTACCTGTTGTGCCTGATGGGGCTGTCCCCGTAACCGTATAGGTAGTAGTTGAGGTCGGGTTAACACTGATGGTTGCTCCGGTTGCACCGTTACTCCAGGCAAAAGTAGTCCCGGCAATCGAGCTGGTTGCCGTTAAGGTCGCGCTTTGCCCTGCACAGATGGTTGGATTATTTACCGTAATCACCGGGTTAACGTTTGAAACCATTATCGAAACATCATCCACAAAATATCGCGTCTGTGCTTTAGAGCCACCTACATTGGTAGTAGTAGTTCCTGTGTCGTAATAAAAATTCCCGATGGTAAAATATTGGAATGCCGCAGTCGCGGTAAAAGTCATCGAAATCAGCGTCCAATTGGTTTTATCAGTGATAATCCCAGTATAGTTCACCTGCGGGGTGACGCTATATACACACATACTGCTGCTGTAAAATGAGGCGGTAGTGAAATATACTCCGATGTTATTACAGGCATACATACTGTAATCAGCCATTGAAACATAAAACTCCACGGTATATTGCTGCCCCGGAACCAAAGGTGATGACAGCCTGCCCTGAAGGTATTCGCGATAAGGCGTACACCCTCCTGCCCCATACACAAAAATTGCACTCATTGCACTGCCTGTACGTGGTGTTTGCTGCCCAACAGCACTTGCATTTGTTGACCAGGGACTGCAAAAACAGCTCGTCGCCAACGAAGAGTGAAAAAGATCGGTTGACCCACCGGTTGGCATGGTCCAATTATTAACGGCAGCATTAAATTCTCCGGACGAAACATACCAACTGCAGAGCAAGCTGCCTGTGTTTACGCTCTCAAAGCTGGGGTTCATAACAAGGTTCTGAGAATGTGAGAAACTGACACTGGCCAACATTATGGCAGTCAGCAATATAGTTTGGGCTTTCCTCATTATTATAAATTTATAGACTTACTAAATTAAGAATAAAAGTTTATAAATGAAAATTAATTTACCGATGATGAGAATTCGCATATTGTTTGCATTTGCAATGGAATAAGAATAGGTATCAAATCCTTTCCAAATCGCGCTGAATGTCTTTTCGTTTAATGGTTTCGCGTTTGTCGAACTGCTTTTTACCGCGGGCAAGGGCAATTTCAACCTTAACGCGTCCGTTTTCATCGATAAACAGTGATACCGGAATGATGGAGTAACCTTTTTCTCTGACTTTACGGTCGAACTGTCGGATTTCTCTTTTCTTGAGCAGGAGTTTACGGTCTCTCACCGGGTTGTGATTATTGCAGGTGCCCAAAACGTATTCGGCTATGTGTAAACCTTTTAACCACATTTCGCCATCAACAACGAGACAAAACGAATCAGTGAAATTCACTTTGCCATCTCGAATCGATTTTATTTCGGTGCCTTTCAGCTGAATGCCAGCGGTAACAAAGTCCTTCAATTCGTACTGGAAGTATGCCTTTTTATTTTTGAATGTTCGGGGTTCAGCTTTCACGTCATATCACTTTAAGGAATGCATAGTTAAAAACAAAGTGTGAAATAAGGTTGATTCCCACAACAATCAAGGCAGTTACAATATAGAAACCAGTAATTTTATCAGAAGGGATTTCGATGAGTTGTTTTACTCCGAACCATAACAATACGAAGCAGTATACAGGTACTAAGAGGATAAAAATCAGGCTCGGGAAAATATAAAACACCGACATCACAAAGTAATATGGCGACAAGGTATAAAGCAGCAGCTGACCAACCCTGGCCATGTCTTTTTTACCTGTAAAGCTGGAAATAATGGCATTAATAAATACAGAAATAATATAAAAGCTGAGTAAATTTGCCACAAAGAATATCAGAGCATGCTTAATAATATCAATAAACAACCCGGTTGAGGCCATCGACAGCGACTCTCCTACCAGTAAGCAAAGGCTCATTCCAGCAATTACCAGAATCACAGGTCCGAAAAAAAGCCTTTTGTAACTGCCGTCATCTTTTTTAATGTTATGCCAAGCTTTCGGCGGGTTGGAAAAAAGCAGTCTGATATGGTGAAAGTAGTGGCTCACGGTGAATAAATAATATTTCTGATTCAGCCCACAAAATTAATCTAATTTTCATAAATTTACTTGTGTAAATTGTGAACAATGCATAAGAATAAACTGGTTTGTCTGCTCGGACCCACTGCCGGAGGAAAAACGAAGCTTGCAGCATGGTTTTGTGAGCGGGTTGGTGGAGAAATTATCAGTGCAGATAGCCGACAAGTTTACCGTGGAATGGATATTGGTACCGGTAAAGACATCTCAGATTATTACGTTGAGGGGATGCTGATTCCTTATCATTTAATTGACATTCGAAACCCGGGTGAAAAGTACAACATTTTTGAATTTGCAAATGATTTTAAGCGTGTTTATAAATGTATTTCCGATGTTGGCAAGCTACCGGTCTTATGTGGAGGAAGTGGTTTATACATCGAGTCCGTTATTGGAAACTATCAATTATTGGCAGTTCCAACAAACGATGAGTTGCGAAAAAAACTACAGGGAAAAACCCTTCAGGAGTTGGGAATAATACTTTCGACCTACAAAAAGCTGCATAATCATACCGATACCGATACGATAAAGCGTGCTATCAGGGCAATAGAAATAGCAGACTATGAAAAGCTACACGGTAAAGTAATGCAATCTGAACCGGAATTCAACAACCTCATTTTTGGGATTGCCTACGACCGAGAAACACGCAGGGAACGAATTACTGCCCGACTAAAGGAGCGGCTCGGACAAGGATTGCTGGAAGAAGGGAGACAGTTGCTGCAAAACGGTCTGAGCCTCGAAGACATGGAATACTACGGATTAGAATATAAGTATATGGCACTGCATCTTTCTGGCCGGTTATCGCTCGACGAGATGGCAGAAAAGTTGAATACAGCCATTCATCAATTTGCTAAGAGACAGATGACATGGTTTCGACGAATGGAGAGGAACGGGGTTAAAATTCACTGGATTGACCCCAATATGAATTTTGATAAAAAGCTCACTTATATGCTTACAAAATATCAAGACACCTTCTGTTAGGAAGATGTCTTGATTGAAATATCAGAAAAGGGAGCCTACTGACCAGCTTCTTTTGTTTCCTCTTCGGGTTTTGGAGGCCTTGGTAACAGTACTTTCCGGCTTAATTTCATTTTTCCGGTTTTCTCATCAATTTCGAGGAGTTTCACCTGAACCATCTGACCTTCTTTCAGCACTTCATCTACTGAACGAAGTCTGCGCCATTCAATCTCGGAAATATGTAAGAGTCCTTCATGCCCGGGCAATATTTCAACAAAGGCACCATACGAAGTAATCGATTTGATTTTACCATTGTAAATCTCGTTTACTTCGGGAAGAGCAACTATGGCTCGAATTCTTGCCAGTGCAGCATTCATATTTTCGGCATTATCAGCGCAAATTTCAACAACACCTTTGTTATCGACTTCCTCAATACTGATTACTGTATTGGTATCAGCCTGAATTCCCTGAATAATTTTACCACCGGGGCCAATAACTGCTCCAATCTGGTCCTTATTAATAATAATCGTATTAATTCTGGGTGCATGCGGCTTATAGTCTTTCCGCGGTTCAGGAATTATCTCAAGAATTTTCCCGAGAATATGTAAGCGGCCTTTGCGAGCCTGTTCCAACGCTTTGGCAAGGATTTCATAGGAAAGTCCGTCAACTTTAATGTCCATTTGTGTGGCGGTTATTCCATCGGCTGTTCCTGTAACTTTAAAGTCCATATCGCCAAGATGATCTTCATCGCCCAGAATATCGCTAAGTACAGCATATTTCCCTGAAGCGGAATCAGTAATCAGGCCCATAGCAATCCCAGAAACGGGTTTACGGATTTGAATACCGGCATCCATAAGAGCCAGTGTTCCGGCGCATACTGTTGCCATCGAGGATGAACCATTCGATTCCAGAATGTCCGACACAATACGAAGCGTATAGGGGAAGTCTGGGCCTTTTTCAGGAACCATTCTTTTTAATGCTCTGTGAGCTAAATTGCCATGACCAATTTCACGACGGCCTACACCACGTATGGGGCGTGCTTCACCAGTGCTAAAGGGTGGAAAATTATAATGCAATATAAACTTCTCGTATCCTGCAATCATCGCACCGTCAATTACCTGCTCATCCAATTTATTTCCAAGGGTAATAGCAGTAAGCGACTGCGTTTCGCCACGGGTAAAAATGGCTGATCCGTGCGTGGTGGGTAAATAGTCAACTTCGCCCCAAATTGGACGGATTTCATCCATTTTGCGGCCGTCGAGACGAATCTGATCATCAAGAATCATTTTGCGAACGGCTTTTTTGTGAATATCGTGATAATAACGATTTACTAATGGTTTCACTGTAAGCAATTCTTCTTCGGTATATTTCGACAGGAATTCTTCCTTTATTGCTTCGAAAGCTTGAATACGCAAGGTTTTATTTGTAATCAACTGTTTAGCTACACTATAGGTTTTTTCAAAAGTTTCGTCGTATACTTTTTGCTTTAGTTCAAGGTCATTTACTTCGTGGCAATAATTTCTCTTCACTTGTTTGGCAACAGCAGCTTCGAGTTCCTTTTGAGCAAGGCACTGAACCTTTATGGCATCGTGGGCGGTTCTGATAGCTTCTATCATATCGTTTTCAGATGCTTCGTCAAGTTCTCCTTCCACCATGATTATATTATCGTAAGTAGCCGCAACAATCATGTCGATATCGGCTTTTGCGAGCAAACTTGCACTGGGGTTAATCACAAACTTTCCATCAATGCGTGCAACACGAACTTCGGAAATTGGTCCGTGAAACGGGATATCCGACACCATTAATGCCGATGAGGCAGCAAGTCCGGCTAATGCTTCCGGGGTTGCATCTTTTTCGGCGGAAATCAGGTAAATATTAACGAATGTTTCAGCATGAAAATCGTCTGGAAACAATGGCCTCAAGGCTCTATCGACCAGACGCGAAATAAGGATTTCATAGTCGGAAGTCCTTCCTTCTCTTTTAAGAAAACCACCGGGGAAACGCCCCACTGCGGTATATTTTTCGCGATATTCAACCGAAAGCGGCATAAAATCGACATCCGGTTTAGCTTCATCAGCTGCTACAACTGTAGCCAGCAACATGGTTTTACCCATCTTCACCACAACTGAACCATGCGCCTGCTTGGCCAGTTTTCCGGTGGAAATTTCAATCTCACGCCCATCTTCTAACGTGATCACTTTTTTAATCTCATTGTACATATATTCATCTTTAGGTTAATGTTCCTTAATAAAAAAGAAAGGCAAGTGCCTTGCCTTTCTTTAGTTTCTTCTACCGACGGAGTTTTAATTCCGACACAATGGCTCTATATCTTTCGATATCGTTTTTATGCAAATAATCGAGCAGACGCCTTCTTTTCCCTACCAATTTCATCAATGCCCTCTGCGTTCCGAAATCTTTTTTGTTCAATTTCAGGTGTTCGGTAAGGTGATTGATACGGTGGGAAAATAATGCAATCTGGCTCTCAGGCGAACCCGTGTCATTATTAGACTTTCCGTACTTTTCGAAGATTTCTTTCTTCTTTTCTACGTCTAAATAATTACTCATTTCTTAAACAATTAATAATCAATTCATTTAATAAGGATGCAAAAATACTATTTTTTTTTTAATACAGCAATTTAATAATCAGCTTTCTACAACAATCTTTCGGAAACTATGGTAGATGAACAATATTAGTCCCAGGCTAAAAAGAATAATTGCAGGGTAAAACAACCAGCTCACATAGGCTTTAGCGACCTCAAGTTTTGCTGCAGAGGGAAGAATAATACCCACTCCGAGGTAATAAAACACGTACAAAATAGATCCAAATGAAAAACAGAGGCTTGGGAGTGATTTCTGCCGTTGGGTAAGTGGGAGGCGGATAAATATCAATGCCATCACCAGACCTGTAACTCCGAAAACGACAGCATTTTCCTGCGATTTTACAAAGTACTGAAATGCATCGTTACATGTTTTCAAAGCCACCGACATATTGTTGTCGTACTTGCTTCCAAGCGCTTCAGTTGCTTTATCGCGCAGACTGCGCATAATCATTTCCTTATTCATTTCGAGTAAAGCGCCCAAAACAACTGCATAAACTAAAAGGATTAACGAAAACATGATGCTTATTTTCAGCATCCTGAGTTTGGTGATAGTTCGCTGTTGGTCCATAAAGTCTATAAATTTATTAATGAATATACTGCCAAGTGATATGAAAAATATCCAAATCCATTGATTGTACCTTTACAAACGGGTGAAATCAGCGATGTTGCCCTAAACAGCTCCCGCGCAGAGGTATTAGTAATATGCAACTCCACAACCGGTATATTAATTGCAGCAACAGCGTCACGAATGCTTACCGATGTATGTGTGAAGGCACCCGCATTGATGGCAACTCCGTGGTAATTATTGCTGGCATGTTGCAAGACATCAACTATTTCAGTTTCCGAATTTGATTGAATTTCATCGATTGTAAAACCGATAAAAGTTTGACGCAAGTCTGTGATAATATCTGCAAGGCTTTTCTCGCCATACAGTTCGGTCTCTCTTATTCCCAATAAATTAAGGTTTGGACCGTTTATTATCAGAAGTTTTTTCATGTGGACAAATATAATTTAATTTATTAATTTGGCGTTGAAATGAACTGGGATATTTACATAAAACAGTTTCACGACTATCTTATGTTGGAGAAGTCGTTGTCGGGTAATTCAGTAGAAGCGTATATTAGCGATATCACCAAATTAAAGCAATTTGCAGGAATGCTTAACCCTCCCCGTAATGCCGATGAGATATCGGCGGGTGATTTAAAGTCGTTAATGGAATATTTGGGTTCCCTTGGCATTGCAGCACGTAGTCAGGCACGTATAGTTTCAGGAATAAAATCCTTCTACCGCTTCCTTGAGTTGGATGGTGCTGTATCAACCGACCCATCTTTGCTGCTTGGTACCCCTAAACTTGGGCTTATGTTGCCGGTAGTACTCAGCATTGATGAAATCGATGCAATTATGCATTGTATCGACCTTAGCCAACCTCTTGGCCATAGGAATAAAGCAATAATAGAAACACTCTACAGTTGCGGCCTTCGTGTAAGTGAGCTTACCGATCTGAAAATATCAAACTTGTATTTTAATGAGGATTTCATTCGGGTTACGGGCAAGGGAAGTAAAGAAAGGCTTATTCCCATCAGCTCCAGGGCAAAAGCAGAGATTAAGTATTATTTTCAGTCGTTCCGAAACCATATTTCACCTGCCAAAGGGCACGAAGATTATGCATTTTTGAATCGAAGGGGGAAAAAGCTGACACGTGTAATGATTTTCACTATAATCAAAGACCTTGTTACAAAAGCAGGCATTGAAAAAACAGTAAGTCCCCACACTTTTCGCCATTCATTTGCGACTCACCTTATTGAAGGCGGAGCTGATTTGAGAGCAGTTCAGGAAATGTTGGGCCATGAATCGATTCTAACAACCGAAATATATACACATATCGATAGAGAATATCTGCGCGAGGCCATTATTCAGTTTCATCCAAGGTCATAAGTAACACATACTGTAATCAGAAAAAATACGGGAATACAGGTCATTAAGAAGATCTGCCATACACTAAGTGGAAACAATTGTTAGCTCAAAGTTTGGCTACTCCGAAACTGACTAAAACCGGTTTGTTTATATTACTTTATTCTGTTTCCAGCGAAACTGATATCCTATTCTCAGTCCGATTTCCAGCCCCCATGGCCCTTGCTGTACAATGTCGTTACCAATTTGAATAGTTCGGTTTGTAAGGGGGAATAACACCGAAACTCCGGGTTGAATTGTAAGGTGATTCCATAGCCTGAAATTACATCCTATCGGAAAACCGAGCATCAATGTGGTAAAATGCCCGTGCTGATAATTAATTGAAGTAATCACATCGTCGTGTACTACCATTAAAAGTAAACCCAAGCTAAAATACTTGAGTTCCGGATTAAAATAATATTCAAGGCGGTAGCCTCCGGCAGTAAGATTATCGTACGAAAACGATTCTTCGGTTAAGTGCCGGCTGTTTATATTTATATTTACGAATACCAGAGAATGTTTGAAATGCTTCTTTCCTGCCCAGGCGCTTAAGTTCACACTATACCACCTTCCTATACGAGGCGCCATTGCATCATACTCCAGCCCATAATTCATATCACTGAAAAACGATTGTTGTCCGTAGGAAATCCCTGAAATCAGAATAAAAGCAAATACTAAAATTCTGTAGCGAAGCAGTTTTAAACCAGAGTATCTCTTTTCATGTGAAATTGTATTCGGAGTTAAACGCATGGCGCAAAATCAACTATTCGCTAAAATTAAATCTGCTACTAAATTATAGATTACTCCGACAAAAGTAATGATTATTACGTAACCTTATTATCAATTACGTGCAATCTATCAATTTTCAGATGCAATAAAACATTTTCATCTAATAGAGCACTATCTGATTAGGCGTACCATACCTGACACTTCATGTTTTATTCCGATTATATCTCTGAATTCGGCATACCAATAGTACAAGCCCATAGGCAGATATTTATCACCGGCAACCCTTGAACCTCTGGTACCGTCCCAACTATCAGAAGTACAGGCATTACACGAAACATCGGTTCTGTACTCATCGGTTTCGAAAACTCTTTCACCCCAGCGATCATAAACTGTCATGTTAAAAGAGTAAGGGTCAATCATAGTTCCGCATAACCTGAAACAATCGTTAATACCATCACCATTGGGTGTGAAGGCTTCGGGAGCATAAATGGTAACTTCTCCAATAATATTTACGGTGCGGTACACTGTATCGGCACATCCATGTATATTTTCAACAACGAGTTGCACCTGAAATTCGCCTGTTTCAGAATAAAAATGTTGTGGGTTATGGATATATACTGTTGAGTCACCATCGCCATAGAACCAGAATAGGTAGGTGGCGTCCTCACTCAGATTTGTAAATGAAATAAGAGGATTTAGTATCGTTGTTTCTTCGGGCGTAGCAATAAAGTTTGCTTCGGGTTTATTAAAGATTTCAACAGCATCGCTAATTACAACACTGGTTTTGCAATTGAATTCATTTGTAATAGTTAAGCTTACTGAATAAATTCCTGGGTCCTGATAAATATGATATGGGTTTTGAATATCAGCAAAATTCCCATCGCCAAAATTCCAGGAATATGTATTTCCGTCATTCTCATGGGTCTCGGTAAATATAAACATATCTCCCTCGCATCCTGAAATTTTATCAACGATAAATTCATTCTCAGGAGCCGGCATCACATATATGGTAACTGAATCGGTAACTGTGGGAGATTCGCAATCATCGGACAATGTAAAATAATAGGTCGTTGTTTCCTCAGGAAAAACTTTGTAAGGAGAAGGAACTGTAATACCGTTCTGAAGCGTTAAGGTGTAAGGACCTCCGTTACCTCCGGTTGCATGAAGCGTAATAATTACTGAGTCTCCTGCACAAATAGAGTCGGTGTTAGCAATGATGCTTTCGATTGAAAGATCGGGTAACACAGTGACCATAACACTTTCAGCTGCCGTACATCCATTTTCATCAGTCACTGTGAGTGCATATGTCGTTGTTGCTTCCGGTGTAGCATGAAACAAATGTGTATGGTATTCGGAACCGTCGGAGCCTTGCCAGAGGAATTGCGTATATCCGTTACCTCCTGCCGATTGTGCACTCACAGTTGCTTCACCTCCGTGGCATATAACCTGATCAGGTATTGCCTGAACAACAAGTAACGGCGGAGAGGTAATCGTAGTGGTTGCTTCCACCCTGCAGTTGTGTGCATCTATAACCGTAACGACATATGAGCCAGCACCATTTACCATAACATTGGTATTGGAGAAATCAGGCCATAAGTAAGTATATGGTAAGGTTCCACCAGAAACATGCACTACTGCCTGCCCGTCGTTGCTGTTAAAGCAGTTTGCAGGGCTGCTGGTCGTGTAGGCTTCCAACTGCTCGGGTTCGGTTATTACGAAATGAGTATGCACATTGCAGCCTATTTCGTCAGTAACAGTAAGCACATACAAACCAGCGCACAAATTGTTGTAGATGTGGTTTGCTGAAGCCCACGAATATGAAAATGGTGGTATCCCTCCCAAAACAGTAATTTCAGCATGGCCATCGCAAACTCCGTTACAGCTTACATTTTGGAATGCCAGTTCATAGCTCATTGTTGGGCTAACTGTAATGGCTATTGTATTGGTTGGAGTCTGGCAATTATGTCCATCGGTGATATACACCTGATACGTTACATCCTGATGTGGTGTTATTTCAAAGGACGGAGGGCCATTAGAAAACCCGCTTCCCGTATTCCAGTGATACGTATAGGGTTGCACCCCCCCAATTTGCTGGGCAGATATTTGAATACTGGTATTTTCGCAGATGGCTAGGCTTGGAGAAGTCGCAATTTGCAGCAATCCGGGCTGCGTAATATGGAATTGTTCAAACAAAGAGCAGTTGTTACTATCGTAAATGGTAACGGTATATATTCCGGCAGCCAAATCGTTGTGCGTTGCACCATTGAACATATCGCTCCAAATATATGTGTAAGGAGGCGTACCCCCGTTGGCAGTAACAGTTGCCCATCCTGTATGATTTCCAAAGCAGTCAACATTCTGATATGCGGTATCAAAAGTCATTTGGGTGGGTTCATTTATTGTAAATTGCTGAGTGAATGAACAGCCGTTTACATCATCCACTGTAATAATATACTGTCCGGCACAAAGGTGGTTCATTATGTTTGTTGAACTCCCCCAGTGATATTCATAAGGTGGTGTGCCACCGGTTACATCAACCTGAGCATATCCGTTACATGAATGATAGCAAGGGTCGTCGCTGTAAGTGAATTCATAATCTAATATCGGGGGCACATAAACCGAAATCACCGTATCGACAGTTACATTAAGTTCGGTTATGGCAAGACTGACATTGTGCAAACCATGATAATCCCATACCACCTGATATGGTCCCCAGCCGGTACCACTAAGAACTGTAGCTCCATCGAAATCCCAGTTATAGGTAGCCCAGTCGAAGCCATTGCCTGTATATGTTATAACGGCTGTGTCGCCAAAACACAAAACCGGTGTAATATAGAAGTCGGTTGTCGGAATATGAAAATATGTAATGGCAATATCGTCGGAGCTAACACAATTGGGGGCAAGGCTTGTTTCCGTCCAGGTGTAGGTGTAGGTGCCAAATTCCGAAACGGTACCGATAGTGTGGGGGTTCGTTGGAGAGCCAATCGTAACAGTACCGGGCCCACTTCCCGTAACGTAACTCCAAATACCCGTATTCCCTGAAGGCATATCAGCATCGAGAGGTGCCGTGAATCCGGTTATTTCAAAATCGGGACCCAGGTCAACAATCGGAGGGTTAATCACCTGCACGGTAGTGCTGGCATACATGGTATCGCAGGGGTAAATAATAGTGGCTGTGTAAGTCTGCGTTGCAGTTGGCTGTACTGTTATTGAAGAAACATCGGAAGCACCCGTGCTCCATATGATTTGAACTTCGCTGTTGACTCCCGACATGTTCAGTGTTAGGTCAATGGTAGCTTGATCGCCAACACAGATTGGTCCATTATTGGTTAAAGATGGAGTAATGGCAAACTGATCATCGATATAAATTGTGGTGGTTGAGCTGCTTGTGCTGCAAGGGCAACCATTCATAAATGTAAAAGTAATCGTTTCGGTACCTTCGGCAACGCCATCGAAAAGTGCATCAATATAATAAGTATAGGTTTGTTGTCCGGCAGGAATTTCGAGATTTGTGGGAATAGCTGTATAGTCGACACCTTGTGTGGCCGTTCCACCAATTGTTAACACAATCGGGACAGGCTCATTGATGTTGGTGTTTTCGGTACGTGTGAATACGAGATAATTGCTACAGCCTTCATAAAAATGCAATGCAGAACCCCATGCATTGAAGGCCTGCATAGTATAGCTTTCGCCTGAAGTGAAACTTCCTGCTTTAAGAAATACGGCAGAGTCGTATGAACTATCTCCACAATCGCCTACTGCCAGTTTTATGTGATAATTGGCGCATTGCACCACATCAGCCTGTGCAGTCAGGGTTACAGTATATCCATCATATTCAATATAAGAGCTGCCATTAACATAATACTGTGAGTTCGTGTTCAGGTTAACATTGTCGATGGTTACAGGAATGCTGGTATTAGGAATCAATGCTATATTCACGTTGTTATAGTTACCTCCGCTGGGATTGGGTCCAGATAAGAAAAAAGCAAATACGTCGTTAAAACCTAAACCCACCCATTCCATATATTCCTCCGAACCAAATACATACTGAAATTCAAGCTGGTCAGAAGCCGGGACAAAGTCGAACTGAAGCACGGTAGCATCATTGATTGTGTATCCCGGCATCAGGGTTTGTAGTTGAGGGTCGGAACCACTATTGGTAATGGTAGAAGTGCTTCCTGATGAATTGGGTCCGGGAGCATCAAGCACACTACCTGTACTCATAACAATTCCTTCGGCAAAATCCAGTCCGGGTGTGGCATTAGAGAAGTATCCAATACTGGTAGCTCCACCCTGAAAAGTAACATTCGATGCTTGCAGACATCCGGTAACAAGAACATCGGTAACCAATTGCGAAACAGTATAAGTTGTTGTGTTCACCGTCATAAGTTTCGGCTCTCCCGGTGGGTCTGAAACGAGTAGGGCACATAAGCCAACCTGCTGAGGTATAACATCATCGAGTACCCAAAGACGCACAATAACATCCAATCCTTCGGGGTTTTCGGCGGTAGTCATAATAAGCGATGCTTCGCTGCTGTCAAAAATATCACATCTCAATTCATGATACTGCTCTCCATCGACCAGATACAAAGCCATCCCGAACCTTGTTTGATTGTCAAACCGCGCAATTACCTGAACTGCACTTTGATAAGACTGAAGAAAACGTGCATAGTAATTTCTATTAGTATAATCTCTGCTACATTCAGGTACACCTAGTTCGGTGCTTTCCCCCTGCACTAATGCAAATGTCGAGTAATGAATTTCCTGATTCAATAGCAACAAGTCCGGGTCGTGATAATCCGAACTTAATGTTTGGCTCTGCACAGTTTGTAAAAAGGAAAGCAAAAGGATTGCAAGTATAAATGATATCCTCATAATATTACTTTTTTGAATTGACGTTTTTTTCAACAATTCGTTGCTTTTTTCTGTAAATATAGTAATAAAAATTATTCTACTGCAATCCAATGATATGAATGGGGTTTCATTAACAAGGTTTTTTTCGAAATAGCCAGGGTATTGCCCAATAAATCATATTTACTATTTACTCTTAATGGCAGTTCAACTTTCACATCATTTCCGGATATGTTATTAATTATCAATATCTTATTATTACCAATTGTTCTCCAGTAGGAAAGTATCTTGCACTCAAAATTCAGCATTTCGATTGAGGCTGTTCCGAAAATGCCTATTTTCTGCCGTACAGAAAGCATATTGCTGATACCATGGAATAGTACATTTTCTATGGAACCTTCACGGGCAATTTCAGTAAGGGTTTTCTCCCATTCTACATAACCGCGGACCATGTTTCGTGAATCAGCATATCCGGTTTCAGTCTTTTTCTTTAAATAATATGCTAAATCGTTTGATTTTCCAAACTCATCGCCATAATATATCAGAGGTGTCCCCTGCAAGCTGAACATAATTGAATAAAGCAGCAACACCTTATTTGGATCATGGTCCATCAGCTCCGATAGTCTCGCCGAAATACCCTGCCCCAACCGGAAGTCCCATTCATTTTTTTTGCAATAGAACTTATGCAAAAACTCTCTGTCATCTTCGTTAACATACACCTTTTCGAGGCTCAACTCATCGTGAAGTCTAAGAAATAAAAACCATTGGCACGATTCGGGCAAAGCAGGTGTATTTTCGGGTTTCAGTACATTAATTACCGGTTCACTGCTTTGCATCGCTATTGCTTTAAAAATCTGAGGCATAAGGGGGAAATGGTAGCCTGCATGGCATTCATCTCCATCACCCATATATTTAACCACTTCCTTTGGAGGTTGACAGGCTTCTGCCAGAAGCAGTGTTTCAGGGGCAACCATATCAATTATTGCCCTAAAAAGTTTTATAATGAGATGCGTTTCCGGAAGGTTTTCGCAATCGGTACCCTCTGTTTTCCACAAGTAAGGAATGGCATCGAGCCTGAACCCATCTACACCTTTTTTCAGCCAGAATAAGAAAATTTTAACCATTTCAATGAAAACACGTGGGTTTTTGTAATTCAAATCGGGCTGAAATTCAAAAAATCTGTGGAAATAATACTCCTCCCCTGCTTTTTCCCAATTACAGGGACACATCCCTTCAAAAATTAAACGACATTCCTTATACAATTCCGTATCCTTATTCCAAATATAGTAATCATGGTAGCGACTTTGCGTTGAAGACAAAGCATCCTGAAACCATGGATGGGTATTTGATGTGTGGTTTATTGCTATATCGAATATAACATTGATACCCGAAGAGTGCGCGGCATCCAGAAAATCATCAAATTCATTTTGGTTTTCAGGAGCAGTGAGCAGATCCCCCCGGATAGCATTGTAATTTCTCACATCGAAGCCTGCATCTTTCATTGGTGAGTCGAGAACCGGTAAAAGCCAGAGGCAGTTTACACCTAATTTTTGCAGATAGGGTAGCTTCGAAATGAGTGTTTTGAAGTCACCAGCAAACAAATCGACATACAATGCATACACAACTGCTTCGCGGTACCAATATTTGGGCTTTTTATAAGGATTGTTTCTGTTATACTCTGAATACAACCAGAGTAAACCTATCATTTCGTTATATGAGCAATCGCTTGCATCACCGTATAGTCTGTTCCACAGTTCTTTCATAGTGGAAAAATTATCGCTCTTGCATACAAACACTATCCAAGAATTCTAAAAATTACCCGCCAAAGTTAAAACAATAATTAGATGCTATTTTACCACTTTTATTGTCCGGGTAAACTCCCCTTTGGTTATTTTCAATAAATATACAGCAGGGGCAATATCTTTAAGAAAAAGCGTAATTGAAAATTCTCCTTTATCTGTTTTCAATTCCTTGCGATAGTAGTCTTTGCCAAATAAATCGGTTAAAGTCAAAGTAATTTCTCCTTCAGGCAGGTTCCATGCAGTCACACTCAGCTCATCGTTGAACGGGTTGGGATATGCGATGACAACCGGATTGGCTGAGCCGTTCGCATAACAGTTAGCTATTACAATATTTGAGTATTTCGAACTCCCGTCAAAATCGGTCTGTTTCAAACGATAATAGAAAGTTCCGCTAACATATCGCTCATCCAAAAAATGGTATTCAATCAAATCAACACTATTTCCTGCACCTTGAATTTCGGCTATTTGAATGAAGTCAACCGCATTTTCTGACTTTTCCAGAGTAAAATAGTCGTTGTTAGTCTCTGATGCTGTCTGCCACGTAATAAGGATTCCATCATCGCCACACCTTGCGCCGAATTGGGTCAACTCAACCGGCAACTTATTTACTCCACGCTTACTGCCGAAGCTTACAGGACTATAACTTGAGAAGTTGATGTTTGAAGTTATACTTCCCCAGCTTAAGTCTCCCGATGTGGTTCCACCCTTATATTCCCAACATGTGCCATTGAAGTGGGCAACCGCTAAATCAGTAAGGTCGGTTATCCCGCTTCGTGTTGCATCAGTCCAGTATAAAGTAACTGCCGGTGTTGCTGATGTGGTAGTCAAATCCCAGTGCTCAACGCTACTGGTGTATTTCATCTGACTTTCGTCGCACATATATGCAGCTGCCCAGTTCAACGGTCCTTCAGTGAAATTGTAATCAGCTGTAATAATTGAATTAACAGAGGGCGCTGCAATACCTATTGGCGCCCATACCGGGCCAGCTCCAACGGCAAAAGTAAATGCGCTTGTTCCTGTTTTCGATACCACACCATCCACGTAACTATTTATACCACCACTGTTCGAAGTAGCTGAACTTCCGAAAGTAAGCGATCCTGTGCCTGTATAATAAACCACCCCATTTGTAAATGTTGCTGATCCGTTTATTATCATTGGTTCTCCAATGTTAATATCGGTAGTACCGGAAGTAGTATTACTGAAGGTAACATTGTTGAAAGCACTTCCACCTGCTAGAATAGTTTGTTGCGCAGATCCGTTGAAAACAACAGTACCGTTTCCGGCAGTAAAGGTTCCATCATTGGTCCAATTTCCCTGAACATTAAGGATCTTATTATTCGACATCACAACCGTATGTCCTGATTCAATCGTAATATCTTTGCAATTACCAGAGGCCGATGAGATTACAGGCGAGGTGATTCCGCAGCTTGTTCCATAAGTTGTAAATAATACATCGTTCGAAGTTGCTGGAACTGACCCAGGTATAGAAAAGTTACTTCCGTTAAAAGCAACCCAGTTGGCAGAGTTGTTCCAATCCGTACTGATTGCTCCGGTCCAGACATAGTCTCCAGATGCAAGCCCTGTTGGAGGAGGCGCATTTACAGTTACTGTAATAGTATTTGATGTTGCAGTCGTGCAACCAATTCCCGTTCCACTGTACAAACATCTGAAATCGGTCGTTCCGGTTAATGCTTGAGTGGTCAAAGCATTGCTATTTGCGCCAGTATTAACCCAAGAGGAACCATTATGATATTGCCATTGATACGACATCGTTCCGGTTCCGTTTGATCCTGAAGAGCTCAAATTAGCGGTTAATCCACTGCAGATAGTAGTCGCCCCTGATGCTGAAACAGCAGGATCGGCAACCACTGTCCACTGGGCTGTGTTATACGAGGAGTTATCGCACCCGGAACCTGTTGCAGAGCGCCATGTACGTATTTGCACAAAGTTGGTGCCCGTAGCTGCTGAAGTTATATTTGTACCTGAAGTGTAAGTATTCCAGTTAGAACCACCATCAAGAGAATACTGATAGTTATCGGTAATGCTCCCTGCACCTCCTGCCCCGCCAGAGAAAGTAGCTGAAACCTGTGCTCCTGTACAGATGTTTGTACCCGATACTGGGGTTCCGGAAACAGTTTGTGCTGATGGGTCCTGATTGACCGTAATTGTCCATGTACCTGTTGATACTATTGGTGTGGTATTACATGAATTGTCTTTGGCATATCGGCGATATGATGTAGTGGTTGTTAGACCTACCGGCGGTGTATAAGTTGCCCCCGTAGCTCCAGAAATAGCAGCCGTATAGCCGTCGGCACTACTACGCCAACTGTAGGTAATAGTTCCATCTCCTCCGTTTGCTAATGTGGTATTACCAATGACACTAGGGGTTCCTCCAACGCAAATGGTTTGCCCTGTGGTGGCAATGGCTCCGGCTGTAAGGCTCGGATGAACTGTTATAGTCCCATTTTCATTCACAATTCCACAGCCACCTGTCAAGGTAACCGTATATGCGAAAGTACCCGAAACAGTGGGTGTTCCACTTATTGTCACCACATTTGATGAATAAGAACCAGTTACACCAGTCGGCAAACCGGTGATTGTAGCACCTGTGGCACCTGTAGTAGAATACGTGATATTAGTAATAGCCGTATTAATACACTTTGTTTGTGCATTTGTACCAACTGCTGAAGACAAATTGATTGTGTTATTCGGGGTTACTGTTAAAGCAATGGAATTTGTGCTCGTGCATCCATTAGGTGAAGATGCTGTCACCTGATAAGTGGTTGATGTAGTGGGTGAAGCCGTGACAGTAGCTCCAACAGTTGTGTTCAATCCGGTTGAAGGTGACCAAGAAAAAGTAGTCTGTATCGGTGCCCCCGAAGAAACAAATGAAGGCGAACCTACCAGCGAATTAGCCCCATGAAAGCTTCCCATTGAACTAGTAACACTCCCACTCCCTTCATTAAATCGCCAATAACCAGCCAATCCAGCGGTTCCCGGTGCAACTGTGGTGTTCATTGATGCCTGAATTTGAGCTTGGGTGCGGGCAACATTCCAAACACGTACTTCATCAATAAGCCCGTTATATCCCTGAGCGCTTGCGTATCCTTTTCCAATTGACACCGAGTTATTTCCAGCAACAGCAGCAGCATAAGAAGGAACAGCTGTAGTAGATACCACGCCATTTATATACCATGTAAGAATATTATTGCTTAAATCTCTCACAATCGCAATATGTGTCCAGGTGTTAACAGGAATCGAACCACTGGTGAAACCCTGATAATTACTTCCGTTATTGCCATCAATACCCCAGTAGTAATTAAAACTTCCACCCGGTTCTTGTGTGATAGTTCCTTCGCCGGCATAGGCCTTATTGTATGGATTATACCTGTATGCAAAGTCATAAGGCTTTACCCACATTTCAATAGTCTGATTTCCTGTTATCTGTAATTCCGTTGGATTTCCAACATCAACGTACTGACCCGTAGCATTGAAGTATAATGCATTGCCTGAAATATTATCGGCAGCGGTAAGATTAATCGAACTGCCCGTGCAGAATGTTGTTGAACCGTTGGGTGTAATGGTAGGTGTGGCAGGGGTTTCAATCGGCACACTTACACTGACACAAGGAGTCGTATTGCAAGTACCTTGAGCTCGTAAATAATAAGTCGTTGTTGCCAATGGTGAAACCGAAATACTCTCACCACTACCTGCTGGACCTGTTCCACAACTTGCAGAATACCAATTCCATGTACCACCCGATCCCAAACCATTTCTGGAATCATAGCCATTTAAGAGCTGATTTATTGATGGTTCAGTTCCATCAACCAGATCAATTCGCGGATAAGCAAACTGTAGCCTGGTGGTATTATCACTACAATAATAATGATATGTTCTATGTCTCAACTGGGCCGTAGTTGCAGCAAACTTCACATCCGGACCTACATTACATTCATTATAATTTCGAATTTTACCTGAAGCTACTGTATAGTAACCGCTTTCAGGATGAGCAGTGGTACCAGAATAATTGTAAGGAAAAACGTGACCAACTACCAAATACCATTGATTTTGGTCTAAGGTATTTGTTAAAGGACAGTCCCAGTATGGGTTTCCTGCTTCTGATCCATCTGACACTTTTCTAACTTCAGCGGGAATTCCATTCGTTCCAAGGTAGAAACGGCCATCAGATGTTGCACTTGTTCTCCTTACCCATACCGAAACCCGATAGAGTTTTGTGTTATCAACATTTACAAAATCGCTATTCCATCCACCATCATCGTTTCCATTTCCTGATGGTCTGGTTTCCCAGATGACTGAAGTATTTCCCCAAGGATCTGCTCCACTTATTCTTTCGTTTTCGGCTGTTCCTCCATTTTGACTAAATCCTGTTGCACCACCGGAGCCAACAGTCCATGTATTATAATTTAACAAACCACCATCAAGAATACCCGGAAACACAACACTCAGGCTACTGCTGCCACCTGTGCATATCGAAGAAGGACTTGCATTGGCATTTGCTGGGGTAATTGACTGACTTTGAACATTGATTGTTATACTGTTTGAGGTTGCAGCATCACAGCCGGTTCCCGTCGAAGAGTAAAGACATCTGAATACAGTGGTTATTGATAGTGCGCTTGAAGTGTAAGAAGAACTATTGCTTCCAGCATTAACCCACGCAGATCCGGAGTAATATTGCCATTGGTATGTCATTGTCCCTGTGCCTCCTGATGCAGAAGCAGTGAAACTTGTTGTTTGTCCATAACAAATTGTTGTCGTACCTGAGGAAATACTGATTCCGGGGTCAGCAACAACAGTCACTGTTACTCCTGCACTGGCTTGTCCCCAGCAACCCAATGAAGAATATGGTCTTATATAATAGGTGGTTGTTGAACCTGGTGATGCAACCAATGTGGCACCTG
>ENA-UPTA01001640-UPTA01001640.1-activated-sludge-metagenome-genome-assembly--contig:-NODE-1640-length-24568-cov-5.995227_pt1 | contig 24568 bp, 26 predicted proteins | sample MGYA00238184_ERZ773361 | MGnify/ENA primary metagenome ERZ773361 (study PRJEB29100, sample SAMN05720205) | activated sludge metagenome | isolation source: anaerobic digester from wastewater... | reverse complement strand
GGTTTCGGCCGTATTTCTTTTCACGGTTGTCGCCTGCTACCTGCTGGCCTGCTACGGTGGTGGCTTTGCAACGATGCCCGCCTTTGCGGCCGACTCTTTCGGCCCCGGTTACATCGGTAAGGTCTATGGGATCATGCTGACGGCGTGGGGTTGCGCCGGTGTCTTCGGTCCTCTGGTTTTCAGTATACCGGCGATTAAACCGATTGCCCTGTATGTGGCGGCCGGCATCCTGGCTCTGGGTTTCCTGATTGCAATCAGTTACCGTCCCCCCAAGGCAAAGGGCGCAAAGTAACGAACGATTTTTGAGCAGAAACAAAAAAGGCGGGCTTAGCCCGCCTTTTTTATTGGTTTTATGCTTTCCGTTGTCGGTTGAATTAAATCAGTGTATCCAGGGAACCTTGGATCTGCTGGATTTCCTCTTCCAGTTCCTGTTTCGTCAGGATGCCCTTTTTCTCCAGGAGGTTGACGATCGCCTCCAGTTGGATGGACTCCGAAATCATCAGGGACTGCAATTCTTCCATGTCTTCTGTGGTGATGGACTCGGTCATGGTCTCTTTTTCCTTTATTGTTTGATTTGTGGTTACAGCCCGGTTGCGAATTCGCCGCCTTGGCGCCTGATAAAATCCCGGGTTTATGACCACTGGGTAGGCGCTATAACATAAAGCCTTTCGTGTTGACAAATCATTTGTCCGTACCATAAAAAGAATCTGCCGGGATCATGGTAAGTTAGGTTGTCTTCCTCGCAAAGGAACGTGTATGTCTGGGTTACAAGGCGGCGCAAGGTGGTTTTTTCATCTCCTTTACGCGCTCTGGATTATTTCGATTGCCGGGGTGATTCTGGGTTCTCTTGAACCCAGGATGGAACTGCCCGTCGGCTTTTGGAATGCGGACAAATTGGTGCATTGTGTCGCTTACCTCTGGCTTGCCCTGCTCCCCACATTGATTTTTGAGGGTCGGCAAAAGCGGTTCCTTTCATCCATCGCGTTGGTTTTTCTGGGAGTCGGTCTGGAAATCGGTCAGATGTATGTCCCCGGTCGCATGTTTTCTCTGGCCGATATCGGCGCCAACGCGACCGGGGTCTTTCTGGGCTTTTCCACCGGAAAGCGCTGCTATGATGTGTTTTGGGATTTATTCTCATTGAAAAAGAAAATGAGTCAGTAATGAAGAGGATTACATGAAAATCGATCAAGTACGTATCTGGCAAAACCTGCAGCGGATACGTGAGGAAAAGCCTGTGATTCATAACATCACGAACTATGTGGTGATGAACAGTACGGCCAACGCTCTGCTGGCGCTGGGGGCGTCCCCGGTGATGGCCCATGCGCCGGAAGAGGTGGCCGATATGGTTGACATTGCCGCAGCCCTGGTGATCAATATCGGAACCCTGAGCCAAGCATGGGTCAAGGCCATGCACCGGGCCATGGCGGCGGCAGGCCGGAAAGGGATTCCGATTATTCTTGATCCGGTGGGGGCCGGTGCGACTGCTTATCGCACAAAGACCGTTCATGATCTCTTGAAGACGGCCACCCCGGCGATCATCCGCGGGAACGCCTCGGAAATCATGGCCCTGGCGGACGGCACCGTGCAAACCAAAGGCGTCGACAGTCTGGCGACATCCCGCCATGCCCTCTATACGGCTCAGCTTCTAAGCCGCGATATGGGGACGGTCATTTGTATCAGCGGCGAAACGGACTACTGCGTTCGTCCGGAGCAGGTGGTGCGGATCAGCAACGGACATCCGATGATGCCCATGGTAACCGGTCTCGGTTGTACCGCAACGGCTTTGTGCGGCGCCTTTGCCGCCGTCGAGAAAGATCCGCTGGCGGCTGTGGTTTGTGCCATGGCCGTGATGGGTCTTGCCGGGGAAATGGCCGGTAAAGATTGTCCGGGTCCCGGCACATTTCAGATCCGTTTTCTGGACGCCCTGTATCAAATGACGGAACACGATCTGGCGCGGATCAGACTGGAGTCCGAATAATGGAAGGTCTCTACCTGGTAACGGACCGCGGCCTCTGCGGTGTGAAAAGCGTTGAATCGGTTGTGGAAAAAGCCGTGGCCGGCGGCGTCCGCTATGTCCAGCTCCGGGAAAAGGATCTGCCGACACGGTCTTTTGTCGAACTGGCCGTTCGCCTGAAAAAGTTGCTGCATCCTGTGGGGGTGCCCCTGCTGATTAACGACCGGGTCGATGTGGCTTTGGCGTCCGGAGCGGACGGTGTCCATGTGGGGCAGGAGGATATGCCTTATGAGACGGCGCGTAAACTCCTGGGGCCGTCCGCCGTCATCGGCCTTTCCGTGGAAACCTGGGAGGATGTGGTGGCCGCCCAGCGTCTTGATGTCGATTATCTGGGGGTAAGCCCGGTTTTTGACACGCCGACCAAAACCGACACCAAGGGTATGTGGGGCCTGGAAGGTTTGGCCCGCATCCGGACCTATTCCCGTCATCCCCTGGTCGGTATCGGAGGGCTGAATGCCGACAATGCGGAAGCGGTTGTCATGGCCGGTGCGGACTGTGTGGCCGTGGTATCCGCGATTTGCGCCGCCGAAGATCCCTTTCGGGCGGCCCGGGAACTGGATGAAATTATCCGCGGTGCGCTGCAAAAACGGGCTTTATTGGAAGCGGAACATCGATGAATACCCCGCCTTTCCGACTGATTGTTTTTGATTTCTCCGGAACCCTGAGCCTGGCCGCCGTCGAGTTCGGGCGGTCGGAGAATCTGTTCCCGGCGCTGGAGGCAAGCGGTCTTTTTGCTCTGGGGGTGACTTCGGAGGCGTTCTTCTGGGATGAGATCGTCTATCCGACCTGGGTTGAGGGCAGCACGACACCCCGAGGGTACAAAGCGGTGCTTGTGGATCGGATCGCCGCACTGGGCCTTCATGCGCCGGATGATCCCGATCCCCGGGGTTCGATTGAGAAAGCCGTAACGGATCTGCTGAACCGGTACTTCGACCAGTGCCGGATTGACCTGCGCTGGCAACCGCTCCTTGATGAGTTACAGGGCAATCCCACCGTCCAGGTTCTGATTGCCACGGACCATTACGCCGAGGCGACGCCTCTGATCAAAGGACGCCTGGCGGACTGGGGCATCGCAGCGATTGCATTGGAGGAGGCGGCGCCAAAATCCAAAACGTCCTTCATTATCGCCAATTCCTCGGATTTGGGTCATCACAAGGCGGATATTCGCTACTGGCAGCGCATCCGTCGTATTCTGGACCCGGACGGGCAGAGTCGAATCCTTTTGGTGGACGACTTTGGCGGTAATGAGGACAGCAGCGATCCCTACGGTGATCCGGCGCGGGTGAAGAGCCGTCAGTTGGAAACGGCGCGGGTGCTCCGGGAGGTTTTCCCCGGACAGGTTGAAATCCATTCCTTCATTGTCGATCTGTCGGAGATCAACCATTTTAAGATGTTGGATAAAGACAGGCTCTACGGCCTCTATATTACGAAAGCGGTATCGCATGTCCGGTCCTTTCTTGCATCCGGGCCGAATACGTGAGCACTGAAAAAGACAAAGGTGCGACTGCCGGGTGGCACCGACGATATGGGACGGATGCCGGCATCGCGCATCGCACGGCCGGGTAAAAAGGAATGAACTGGTTTCCCCTGACGCTTATCTGCCTGTTTTTATACGGAATTCAGCGGTTTCTCTACAAGGTGTCCGCGGAGCGGAATTGCAACACCGCCTGGACAACCCTGTCCTTCATGGGGACGGTGGCTTTTTTGAGCACGATCCTCTGGTTGACTTCCGACGAGACGGTGAAAAACCTGTCCTGGCTTTTGATTTTGTCCCTGATCAACAGCCTGACCTTTTTTGTCGACACCATTGTGACGATCGAGGCCCTGCGGTATCTGCCGACCAATGTGGTCTATCCCCTGGCACGGCTGAGTGCGGTCCTCGTGGTCATTTTCTCCCTGCTGTATTTCCACGATCAGTTGAACGCATATCAGGCGACGGGCGTCATCATGGCCATCGGCGTGATCCTGACCCTGACCCGGTTTACCGATCAGGAGCGGCGGGAAAACCGGAATCTGCGTAAGGGACTCCTGCTGATTGGCCTGGCCGTTTTGACGGGCGCCGTAGCGGCTGTTTCCAGCAAGTTTGCCGCCCTGTATACGAATCAGATGGCGTTCATTGCCCTCACCTATACGTTGAGTATGATGTTTTCCCTGGGATTGCGTAAACCGTTTGAGAAGGAGGGGGCAAGCCCCCGCTACGGGGAGGCCCTGCTGATCGGGTTTTTCATCGGTCTGGTTAATTTCGGCGCCTTTTTTGCCCTGCTGCAGGCGATGGCAAGGGGGCCCCTGTCCATAATCATCCCCGTGGTGGGGATGAACTTCGTCGTTGCCAATATCCTGGCCGCGGTCTTTTACCGGGAAAAACTGACTTGGGTGAAGGGATTGGGCATCCTGATGACCTTGATCTCCCTTGCCTTGATGAAAATGGGCCAGTCCTGATTCCCCTCCGGTGTGATTGCCGATGCTTAAATGAACGGTAAAATCATGATTTAATATTGAAAATTCCTTCCTTTAAGAAGGGGATGGCTATGCTTCCCCAGAGGACTTTGAGGTGCACCATGCCTTCGATTTTATAGGGAATGTCTTTACCCATGATGAACGATTTCAAATGGGAACCCATGCCGTCAAGCCCCATGGCCAGTGGAATCGTGATCTCCCTGGTGGACAGGGGCGCAACCTCAAAGGCTTCGGCATACCGTCCTTTGGCCGCCTGGCGGTTTTCCAGGGCGAACTGGTATTCCAGGGATTCAAAATTCAAGCTGTAGCGGTTGGGATTTTTCACCTCGACGGTGAGCCGGGCTTTCAACTCCTTCATGCTGTGCAGGGTTAAGGAAACATCCTTCATTGTGAAGGTCGGCTTTTCCACGACTCGGTCCAGACAGGCGTATTGCAGGCACAGAACAACGAGGATGAACGCAATTTTAAAATATTTGAGCATCGTTTCTTCTTCCTTTGCTGCGGTGATTTTTGATGACGGCGCTGAGTATAGCGGACTGAAATAAAAAAATAAACCCCGGTTCCGCGTTGCACCATCTTTTTTGACAGGAACCGTGAAATCTGATAGATCAAAGCCACATTTTTTAGCATAAGGAGAAAACCCATGGAAAATAAGGAAAACCTGTTTGTGCTGATCGAGACGGACAAGGGAACGATCCGCCTTCAGCTTTTTGCCGACCGTGTTCCGGTGACGGTGGGTAATTTTGTCAATCTGTCCCGGCGGGGCTACTACGACGGACTGACTTTTCACCGCGTGATTGCCGATTTCATGATCCAGGGCGGGTGCCCTCTGGGCACGGGAACCGGCGGTCCGGGTTATCGGTTCGACGATGAATTCCAGCCCGATCTGAAACACGACCGGCCGGGGATCCTCTCCATGGCCAATGCGGGACCCGGAACCAACGGGAGTCAGTTCTTCATCACCCATGTACCCACGCCGTGGCTGGATCAGCATCACACCGTATTCGGCGCGGTCTTGTCTCCGGCGGATCAGGATGTGGTCAACAGCATCCGTCAGGGAGACCGGATTCGGCAGGTGACGGTTGAAGGCGATTGCAGCGGTCTGTTCGACCGGATCAAGACCGATCTCGACGCCTGGAACCGAACTCTGGACCAGCGTTTCCCGAAGCTGAAACCGGCCTGATATAAGCCATGCCCCGCAGCGCTCGCGGCCAAAAGCCGGAGTATGCCCGCTTCCCGGTGCAGAAGTTCCTGTCCTGGTACCGGACGCATCGCCGGTCCCTGCCCTGGCGCGAGACGCAGGACCCTTACCGGATCTGGCTGTCGGAAATCATGCTTCAGCAGACGCAGGTTGCGACGGTTATTCCTTATTACGAACGTTTTTTGCAGCGCTTTCCGACCGTATCCGACCTGGCCCGTGCAACCGAGGAGGATGTGCTCCATGCCTGGGAAAATCTGGGCTACTACAGCCGCGCCCGGCAACTCCACCGGGCAGCCCGCATTGTTGTGGCGCAATTCGACGGTCAAATCCCGCAGAATCGGGACAATCTGCTCCAGCTTCCCGGTATCGGCGCCTATACGGCCGGAGCGATCCTCAGTATCGCTTTTGGACAGTCTGTTCCCGCGATCGACGGCAATGTCCGGCGGGTGCTCTGCCGTTTTCATGCCCTGGCCGGAATCATGGCTGACAAGGAAGGGTATCGACGCCTGACGGATATCATCACACGGATCCTGCCGGATGCCCAAGCGGGACATTTCAATCAGGCCCTGATGGAACTCGGGGCGACTGTGTGCTCGCCTCGAATTCCCCTGTGTGGAACATGCCCGCTCAGTCAGGAATGCCTGGCCCGGAGGCTTGACCAAATCGGCCTCTTCCCGACGCCGACGGAAAAGAAGAAAGTGCCTGTCCGGGATGCCGTTGCGGCATTCATCCTCGATATCCGGGGACGCGTGCTGGTGGTGAAGCGGCCGTCATCCGGTCTCCTCGGGTCGCTCTGGAAGTTCCCCGGCGGTTTTGCGGCGCCGGGGGAAGCACCGGACCAGACCTTGAAACGAACCGTAGCAAAAGAGGTCGGCCTGTGCATCGACGGAGCATCATTTAAGGGGACGGTCAAGCACGCCTACACCCATTTCCGGCTTCGCCTGCATGTTTTTGCCTGCACGGTGCCCGCAGGGGAGCCACAAAAAACAGGATGCGCCGATTATCGCTGGATTCATACCGATGAATTCGGACAATTGCCCTTCTCCAAGGCGGACCGTCTGGTCGGGGATCTTTTTGCCTGCCGTGTGCATCCGGGGTAACGTCGGCCGTCTTATCCCCGTAATCATCGCTTCTCTGCAATCTGAAAACTTTACTTTCTTGCTGAAATCCGCTATCTTGAAAGCGATTTGGAACGGCCCTGGGCTTTATGAAAACCTGGGGAAGGTAAGAGAAAACAGATTGATGACAAGAGGTTGCTTCAGGCGATGAAAGATGATGAATTAGTGATCCGCTGCCTTAACTGCGGTACGAAAAATCGTATACCCGAGGGCCGGATGAATGACCGCCCGATCTGTGGGAAGTGTCACGCCTGCCTGGATGATATGATTATCCGCTGCCTCCGGTGCGGAACAAAAAATCGGATGCCCGAGAATCGCTTTAACGAGCGACCCATCTGCGGCCGTTGCGGCGCACCATTGGTTGTGGAAGGCTCACCGGTGAAACCGATGGAGATCACCGACGCCACTTTTCTCCGCGAGGTCCTGACCTATTCGGGATCGGTCCTGGTGGATTGCTGGGCGCCCTGGTGCGGACCCTGCCGGGTCGTCGAACCGGTTGTCGAAGAACTGGCAGCCAAATATGCCGGTGGGATCAAAGTCACGAAGCTCAATGTCGATGAAAATCCCCTGACCGCTTCTCAATACAACATCCGCAACATTCCGACCATGCTGCTCTTCAAGGAGGGAAAGCTGATCAATACCCTGGTCGGCGCCCTGCCGAAGGAGGACGTCGAACGCCACATCCTGGCCGTCATGAGGATGAATTGAGCGGTTTATGCCTGCCGGGGAAGGGAAAAAATTGTCGTCGTCCGATTATCATATCAAGGAAAAACAGGTTTATCAGTGCCGGATCTTTTCGGTGTACGAGGGTGAGTATCAGTTGCCCGACGGGCGGGTGAACCGGCAGACCCGTGTGGACCATCGACCCTGCGTGACCGTCGTTCCCTTGGACGACCACGGCCGGATCATCCTGATCAGGCAGTACCGTTATGCCGTCAACCGGGAACTGATGGAAATCCCGGCGGGCAGCATGGACAAGGGAAGCGAGAAACCTGAAGCATGCGCCCGGCGCGAACTGGCTGAAGAGACAGGCTTCGGCGCGACGAACTGGGTGCAGCTTTTCGAAGGCTACCTGCTACCGGGATACTGCAATGAATACATGTACTTCTTCCTGGCCACCGGTCTTTTTCCGGCCCCCCTTCCGCCTGACGAAGACGAGTGCATTGAGGTGATTTCCGTTGCACCGGATGAGGCCATGGCGATGATCAAAGATGGCGACATCATTGACGCGAAGACCGCCCTGGGGATCTATATGGTCCGGGAATACATGGCCAACCATCCCGAAGCCTGATACCCTTCCCTATAAAACTGCTTCTCAATGCCCAATTTACATTCGAGGTCATGCTGAGTCCTTCGCTCCGCTCGAGGATAAACTCTGTGAAGAATCTCATCATCACGGTATGTTGCGAATCAGAAAGCGTTCGGCTTACGCCCCAGGACGGCATTGAGACACGGCCTGTATACCGGTAAGGAAAGGATCCTTTTGATTTCTCAATAAACTCGGAAAGAGCTTTTTTTACCGCAGGCCCCGGTTTCTCTGTTCCAGCTCGATTTCCAGGTTCTTCAGGTTCTGGAGGTCCTTTTTCAGTTGTTCATTTTCCTGTAGCAGCCGCGTTGCTTCCTGACGGCACTGATTCTCGGATTCCTCGCACTTGATTTTCTGGGACAGGATGCGCTCGCAGATTTGGCGATCCCCTTTGATTTTCGCCTCACAGGCCGCCTGCAGATCCATGAGCAGGATCAGCGCTTCGGCGGTGTTGCGCCACTGGCTGTCCGGATAGGTTTGGATGAGCCGGTTCAAAAGACCTCGCGCTTTCAAATCGCTGCCGGCTGCGGTAGCGTCGGGCTGTGTGAGGGCTGTTGCGGCTGCGGTCAGGAGTTCCTCTGCCGTGGGCGGATGCTCCACGGCAATATTTTGACTGAGGGGCGCCTCGTCTGGTTCCTTCGTCACGGCCGTTTTGCCGGTCGCGCAGGCGCCAAGCAGGAGAATAAAAATGAACAAGAGTGCCGTATATTTCATGTTTCGTTCCTTTTGCGGGCGAGGTTCCCCAAACCGTAAGCGTAAGAGGTGGGATAATGATGCGCCGTTTTCCGGTTATCCGGCCAGGGATTCCATCTCCTCCAGTTTGACGACATTGTTCCCCTTCATGGCCTTCACCACTTCTTTCAGTTCCGCCGCTTTCCGCGCCATATCCAGGGAATTCGGAAACAGGGTGCCGTCGTCCGTGACAATGGCAACGGTCACGGTAATTAAGGGAAACTTGCGTAAAATTCCCTGACGGTCTTTCCCGACGATAAAACCGGTTTCCCGGTCGCTTTGACTGTAAAATCTGCCGATCCGGGCATCGAAATTCCGGGTTACGGCGCGACAGATCTCTTCTGCCCGTTCGGGCGGAGCGATAATGATAAAATCGTCTCCGCCGACATGACCGACGAAATCACTTGGCTCCTCTGTGATTTTGCATTGTTCCCGGAGGATGTGTGCGACCTCCTTGATGACTTCGCTGCCCCAGGCGTAGCCGTACTTATCGGCAAAGGGTTTGAAATGGTCAAGGTCCAGGTGACACAGAGAAAAGCGCTTTTTCGTCAGCAGACGGCTTTCGATGGCCTCTTCGATGGCCCGGTTTCCGGGAAGTCCGGTCAGGGGACTTTCATCCCGCAACTTCGCCTCGAGAATTTTCAGGCGTTCCTTCATGGACCGGAAGGCCTTGGCCAGACTTCCGATTTCGTCGTGGCGGACGATGTTGACGGGGTAGTCGAACTGGCCTTCGGCGACGGCTCTCGTTGCCCGTTTCAACTGGACCAGGGGCCGGGAGATGTTGAGGGTGATCATAATCGCGAGGATGAGTCCAGCGGTCAGGCTGACGGTGCTGAGGAACATGGTTGTCCGCGCGGATTTTTGCCCCTCGGCATTGATGCGGTCCAGTCGGGAATCAATGTCCCCCTCGGCGGTTTTCTGGAGAGTCCTGGCTGCCTGGGTGAGGTCATTCATCAATCCGTCGCCCTTTTCCCGGGACAGAACGACCGCTTCTTCCAGGCGGTTTTCCCTGATCAGATCGACTTCCCGGCGGAAATGATCGCCGTGGCGGCGGTTGAGGGCGGCAATCCGATCCAGATGTTTTGAAATATCGCCCTGTGTCGCTGAACGGGTTTTGGCGATCAGGCTCTTCAGTTCAGCCTGGCGTTCCCAGTAGATGGCTTCAATGGACGGATCCTTGAGAATCAGGTATTTCTTCTCCGTTCCCTGCAAGTCCAAAATGATGCCGGTCATCTGCTTTGCGGCATTCAGGAGGGAAAAATCCCGGTTTGCCAGGTTGAAGGCCAGGTGGTTGATGCGGTAAAGGCTGACAATGGCGTAGGTACTCGACAGGACCGTCAGCAAGGCCATGAAAAAATAAATGAGCAGTAATTTCCGGCTGATCGTCAGCTTCATTTCCTGTTCCCTGGCGCGTTATCGAAAAACCAAGGGAAACGTAGCACAGAGGTCCTTGTTCCTCAAAGTGGAAAATGCGGGACCGGGCAATTTTTATCCCCAAAATAGCGCATGCGTGCATTCGAGCTTGTCCGGGCTGAGCGGGTATGATTGGGCCCCATGCAAAAGCGATCCCTGGAACACCCGAGGGGCAATCTGTATGAAGGGGCAAAACAAAATGCAGCCCGAATTTATCCGGACGGCCCTTTATTCTTTGACTGACTTATTGTTTCCTGTTCGATTCACAATCCTTTCGAATTTCCTGGCAGCGCTTCAGTACCTGCGATACCGGGAGATCCTTTCATAATTTTCAATGACCATACCGTTGTAGAAACTTCGTCGAAAAGCGTTCAGGGGTGAATCCCTCGTTGAATTTCCGGTGCGGAAAGTCGATATGCCAGGGGGATGCGTGGTCGCTCTGATGATCATAGGTGTAGTAATCCGTTTCGAAGTGTGCCATCAGGTCCAAGACTTTACCGTCGCCATACCCGTAAAAATGATTCTGAGTGGTTTTCCAGAGTTTCCCCTGAAGGTCATAGGCGTCGGCCAGGTTGCTTTTCCATGACCCATCGAGAGCCCATACGACTTTCTTGCTGTAAATGGGACAGTCGCTTCTGGTCTTCGGTGTCGCTTCGATTACATAGACTTTCGGCCACAGCCGCCAGTTCATCCGGGGGAATTTTTCACCCACCGTGGTGGGATGATGACGCTTCGCGTTCTTGTTTTCCGTGATGTAATCACAGGAAAACAGGGTGGTCAGTTTCGGCTGGACGGCAATCAGTTTCCAGTTCCAGCGCGCAATGGGAACATCAAGCGTCCGGAAGTCGCCGATCGAAGAATCACAGCCCACAAAGGGATCGAAACGTTGACCGCTGGTTAAACGTCGGACACGGCGCATCGCCGGAATATAGGCGAAAGAATCATCGGGTTTGTTTTGATCGTTATAACGGTACGTGAGGTTGCCGAAACCCCGCAAATCCGCCGGACTCTGGACGTAAACCAGTTCCTTGAAGAAGACTTCTTCCAGCTTCGGATCATAAGATGGTTTGGGTGGAAGTATTTCTCGGCTCGTCAGAAAAAGGCGGTCCCAACTCATTTCCAGTCCTCTTTCCCGTTGTCCCGTGGCGTTGATGAAGAACATCGTGACCCCGTCGTGGGTGAAATCGTCGCCGTCATAGACGTGAATCTGGTTGTACCACGCTTTGACTGCAGCGTTGGGATCTTTTTCGTCGATCGTGGGGAAAGGGGTGCCGCCGATCCACCACTTGCCGTCCTTTGTTCTCAGGTTCCCGTCAGGAGAAAGCACGGCTTTTCCTGCGTTGGCCCGGGTTACTTCTCCGAACATCTTTGGTACCGGCCAAGGCTTGTAATCTGCAATAACCATTTCCATCCCTTTTTTGACCATATTGTAGACGCCGGGACTGGTGAGAGCGATCAGTTCGTTCTTCATGCCGTCAACATTGTTCTTGGTAATGATCATGCCTGCTTTCATTTTCCCGTTGGTCAGGCGTTCCAGCTCATTCGACGGAATTTTCATGGGCATGCCGGTAAAATCAAACTTATTCGGATTCTGCTCAATACCGTAATAACCGGGCACCTTGGCCTGCTGATCCGTCAGGGCGATTGCCGGCAGCGCTCCCAGGAGCAGCAGAAACAAAACGCCGGCCCCCAATGTCCATATCAGTTTCGGCTCCCTAATCATGTGCATTACCCCCTTTTATCAAAGTGGAAAGATGATCAATGAATAGATTGTTCGCATCCACCCGGGCCTCGCATTTGCTATCCCTTGCCGTATGTCAATACTTATCCCGGGGAATAAATAGAAAACCCCGCTCTCTTGCGAGTGGCGGGGTTTCGCTGATCTATGCATGCCATTACCCTTTCAGAAAGGTTTGCGCTCGAAGGTTACCCTATGGACGCTGCACTTTTCATATTTTTCTTTATGCTCCGGCTTCTGTTGATAGTCAAGAAACAATTTTCGGCGCAGATTCGCTGAAGAAGGGATAAAAAAATCCGAAACCGCATCATGGTTTCGGATTCTTTTGATGATCTGGCGTCCCCGCGGGGATTCGAACCCCGGTTACCGGCGTGAAAGGCCGGTGTCCTAGGCCTCTAGACGATGGGGACGGAAAAGAACATGTCATATCCACGTTCGAAAAGTAACGACATGGAATTGGTGCTTATAATGATTGTTGAAAAAGAAGTCAAGAAACAAATGATTTCGACGGCGATTTTCTTTATTCAAAGACGACCGGTTCCCGGAGAATGGTGTCCATGGCGTCAAAAGCGAGGGCCGCCACCTCCGGATGGGACTCCTTGAGGGAGGCGATCTGCCGGAGATTGTCCCCCGTCCGGGTGATGAGCATGGCGAAATCACCATCGGCGATCCCCACCTGAGCGGTGATGGTTTCCCATTCCATCCCCCGGGCCCAGGCGTAAATGGCCCAGGCGGGCCACAGGTACATGGGGCTGACGGCAAAACCTTCCTCCGTCATCCGTTCCATGAGGTCGGCCAGATGCCGTTTAACGCGGTTGAATCCCCGCGCCAGTTTACGGGGGGTGACCTTCCGGGTCAATTTGATATCCTGATCGCCGTCGTAAACAAACGTGGCGACCAAAGCGGCGAGCATTTTTGCGTCGTAGCGGGGGAAGGACCCCTTTCGCAAACATTCGGCGATCAGGAGGGGCTGGTCGAGGCGCAGTTTCGATGCCCAGATGCCGTTTTCCGTCAGGCGGTCGTTTTCATCGACGAAATTCTCCTGTTTCAGAAAAGCCAGATGCTTGAGGAAATCCTCCCAGCGGCTGCCCTTGCCGCCGCCGTCCGGACCTTCCTGGTAGGAAGCCAGGGAACGTTCAAAAATCACCCGGATGTCGTCTGTCGTCTGGGACAGAAGCAGGTTCAGGATCATGGAAAAGTCGCTCTTGAGTTGACTTTCGATGGCTTCCGGTCTTTTGAACAGGAGTTTCCGGATGTGGTGGAGGTCCATGAAGCGTCCCGGCACGGCCAGCATGAAGCCGATCTTGTCCTGGCCCCGTCGGCCCGCCCGGCCCGTCATCTGGTGAAAATCGATGCCGTTCATGGGACTGAATTCATGGCCGTTGTAGCGGTCGGAATTGAACAGGACGATTGTCCGTGCCGGATAGTTTACACCCGCCGCCACGGTGGAGGTTGCAAAAATCGCCCGGAGGTGTCCCCTGTTCATCATCGTCTCCACGAGGAACTTCCAGGCCGGCAGTTGTCCCCCGTGATGGGCGCCGACACGGCAGCGCTGGAGATAGGACAGGTGACGGTGGTTGCGCAGATAGGGAAAACGTTCCAGTAACTCCGTCAGATCGTCGTCAAAGTCCTGATCGCCAAACGACGGCGGCGCCGGATGGCAATGGGCCAGGGCGGCATCGCACTCGGCCCGGGATTTCAGAAAAAAGATGGCCGGCGTCAGGTGGAACTGCTCCAGGGCATGGATGATTTCGCCCAGACGCGGGGAGAAGAACCGCAGGCGCCGCTCCTGCTCGGCCCGTTCCATGTATTCATTCAAGCCGTGAAAGAGTTTCTTGTTGTCCAGGTACGGCATGATCCGCCCTGACGGGTTGAGGAAAAGCGGATAGAGCGGAACGGGTCTTTTCCGCTCTTTGATAACGACACAGGGTTTTCCCCGCAGACCCGAGAGCCAGCCCGCCAGTTCATCGTCGTTGCCGATGGTGGCCGACAGCAGGAGCAGATTAACCCGCGGCGGGAGATAGATCATGATTTCTTCCCAGACGACTCCCCGGTCGGCGTCGCCCAAGTAATGGGCCTCGTCGATCACCACGAGATCGCACGGGAAATCTTCGCCCCGGTGCATCGTATCGTAAAGCTGGTTCCGGAGAATTTCCGTCGTACCGACGATGATGGGGGCGTTTGTGTTTTCCTTGGTGTCGCCCGTCACAATGCCCACGTTTGCCCCGTCAAAACAGGCGCTGAATTCCACCCACTTCGAGTTGCTTAGCGCCTTGAGGGGCGAGGCGTACCAGCAGCGGCCGCCCCGGTTGAAGACAGCGAGGATGGCTTCCTGGGCGATCCAGGTCTTGCCCGAACCCGTGGGGGCGGTGACCAGACAGTCGGCGTTCTCGACGGCTTCGATGGCCTCCAGTTGGAAACTGTCGGGCACAAAATCGGCCTGGGCGGGTTTTCCGATTTTTTTGAAGACATTGTGCAGGAGAGGGTCGATCTCCGGTTTCATACGGTGATGATGCCAGCCCTCTTTTTTGCGATGCGGTCTTTCCGGCCTTTCGGCCTCCGGTTGCGGATGCGGAGTCGATGTCGGATGGGGGCGACTGCGGCGTCGCCGGCGATGACGGGTATCTGTACTTGATTCCATCAGATCCTTTGATTTGCGACAAGTTGTCGTGGCGAGAAGGTATCACAGATCGTCCGGCGGGTAAAGGAGAATGGCCGCGCAGGGTTAGCTTTCTCTCCGTTAAATTGGCGGTCCCATTTTTTTGCCGGGTTTTTTTAGAAAACAGCCGGAAAATGGAGATACGAAGGAGATGTCCGACAACGCAACCGTCTGTAAATTCAAATAATACTTGAAGTCGGGAATAAAAGCGGATATAGAGACGCGACTGTTCGAACGGACGGCGGTGACGTTCCGGAAACAGTATTCAGCAAACGAAACAAGGAGCGCTCTGCCGATGGCGAAACAACTGAACGAAACATTACAAACCATAGAGAATTACAAAACGGTCAATCCTCACTACGTTGACCTTCTCGATATTCTGGAAGAAATTCTCATTCTGCGTGAGGCATACAAAAAAAAGGAGCATCCTGCAGTTTTTTCCGTGAATGAAGCACTCATTCCCCAGAAACTCAAGGGGGGGCTTCCGCTGGTGGACCTGGCCGAGGGCAAGTACGACCTGGCGGGCCCCAAGCAGTATTTTCTTTCTCTTTTGGCGATTGCGGAAAAGCGCATGCCCGAAGATGCGCGGGATCTGCTCAAGGATCTGGAAGACGGGACGATTGTGTATGAAGACATGATCCGGGATATTGTCGAGGGTTGCGCGGAATGCGAAGATCACGATGACGAAAACCATGTGGTCGAAGCCCAGGAGGCCGGCAGCGCGTCGTCGGAGGAAGCCAAAGAAGCGGAAGAGTTGGAAGAGTCTTTTGATCTGATCGAGCTTTTCCTCGAAGAGAGCTTGCGCCCGGATCTGGAATTGATTGCTGAAAAATACGGGGCAATCGTGGCCGGTTCGGATTGGTCGGAAGGTTACTGCCCGATTTGCGGCAAGGAACCGAAAATCGGCGAACTCAAGGAAGAGGAAGGGCGGCGTTACCTGTTTTGCAATCAGTGCGGCTACGAGTGGAGCTTTGTCCGGATCAAGTGTCCCTTCTGCGGCAACGAAGAGCAGCAGTCCCTGGCGTTTTTTACCGTGGAGGGAGATGAGCGTTACCGCGTCGACGTCTGCAACGAATGCAAACGCTATATCAAGATCATTGATTTTCGGGAGACGAAACAGGAGGCCAACCTGGACGTGGAAGATATCGCCACCCTGCATCTCGATATGCTGGCATACGAGGAAGGATACAATTAACCGATGGGGCCTGTTGGGCGCTGCCTGCGATGCGTTTTATGAAGGATGACAGAATAGAGCCGGTCATCGCCCGGCTGGAGGAAGCGGCCGGGACATGGGAGGTTCCCATTGTCACCCAGTACGCCGATGATCAAAGGGGTCCGTTTACGATTCTGATTTCGACACTTTTGAGCCTGCGCACCAAGGACGAGGTGACGGAAGAGGCATCGAAACGCTTGTTTTTGTTGGCGGATTCTCCGGAGACGATGGCGGCGCTGCCGGAAACGGCGATTGAAAAGGCCATCTATCCGGTTGGCTTTTACCGGAACAAGGCCAAGGCGATTATTGAAGTCTGCCGCGACTTGATTGCACGTTTTCAATCCCGGGTGCCCGATACGATAGAGGACCTGCTCACATTGAAGGGAGTGGGGCGGAAGACGGCGAATCTGGTGGTGACTCTCGGCTACGGGAAAGAGGGGATCTGCGTGGACACTCACGTGCACCGCATTTCCAATCGTCTGGGATACGTGGCGACCCGAACGCCCGATGAAACGGAATTCGCCCTGCGGGCGAAGTTGCCCCGGATGTACTGGATTCGGTACAACACCCTGCTGGTGGCCTTCGGTCGGGCGATCTGCCGTCCCGTATCGCCCCTTTGCAGTCGGTGTGTCATCTTCCGCGATTGCGACCGGGTGGGTGTTCATTATAGCAGGTAGGGGTCGGATGCGGCGCCGAGTCTTTAACATCTTAGATTATTTGTTCTTTCATCGTGAGAGAGGAAAACTTTTTGCGTCATTCCGTCCTAAGACGGAATCCGGAAAAGATATCGCAAACCTCTGGATACCGGTTTTTGAGACTGTCTATAAGGCCTCATTTATGCTCGTGGTCATTCTGAAGAAGTGAAGAATCTAATCGTTTCGGTATGTTGAAAGAAAAAGATTCTTCGGCTGGCGCCTCAGAATGACGTCGAGCCAAAGCCTCTTCGCCGGTATGACAACTTTGATTTGAATAGGACGGGGGTTTTTATGAGAAGACCTTTTATTGCCGGCAACTGGAAAATGCACAAAACCATTGCCGAAGCCGTGGCGTTCGCCCGGCAGTTAAAGGAAACGGCGCCTTGTTGCGCCGACCGGGATGTTCTTATCGCGCCGCCCTTTACGGCGCTGTCCGCTGTGGCGGAGGTGCTAAGTGGAACAGGGCTTCATACCGCCGCCCAGAACCTGCATGAGGCGGCACAGGGAGCCTTTACGGGTGAGGTGTCGGCGGCCATGATCGCCGAGGCCGGCTGTGATTACGTGATTATCGGCCACTCGGAACGGCGAACCCTGTTCGGGGAAGACGACGCCCTGATCGGCCGGAAAATTGCGGCCGCTTTGGGATGCGGTTTGAAGGCGATCTTCTGCATCGGCGAAACGCTGCAGGAGCGGGAAGCGGGATTGACCTCCGCGGTGGTGGAAAGGCAGGTCAAAGAAGGGTTGAAGGCGCTCCGGATCGATGATATAAGGCATCTCGTGATCGCCTATGAGCCCGTCTGGGCTATCGGTACGGGCAAAACGGCGACGCCCGGCCAGGCGGAGGAGGTCCACGCGTTAATCCGGAGCCTGCTGGCCGGCTTATGCGGCGAAGCAGCGGCTGCGGCGCTGCCGATCCTTTACGGTGGGAGCGTCAAACCGGACAACATGGCCGAACTGATGGCGCAGCCGAACGTGGACGGGGGCCTGATCGGAGGTGCCAGCCTGGATTTCGATTCCTTTGCCCGGATGGTGATGTACGATAAAAAAGATTGAAAAAGGGGTATTGAAAGATGAGACCTTTGTTGATTGTTCTGCACGTGATTGTCTGCTTCATCCTGATTCTGGTGGTGCTGCTCCAGGCGGGTCGAGGCGCCAGTATGGGCGCCGCTTTCGGCGGCGCCAGTCAGACCATTTTCGGCGCCACCGGCGCTGGAACATTCCTGGGGAAAATGACGACGGTTATTGCCGTCGTTTTCATGCTGACGACCCTGTCCCTGTCCTATTTTAGTTCCGGCAAGACTTCGTCGGTGGTTAAGGGTTATACACCCCCAAAAGCAGCAGAGCAGACCGTCCCGAAGCAAACCTTGCCGCCGGCCCCGGCCGCCGCTCCGGTTGCCCCCGCCGCACCTGCCGCCGCGACGCCTCAGCCCGCACCGGCCCAGTAGGGAGTCAGAATGAACGGGGCGGGGGCGGCCGTCAACCCGATTTCGTGTTGACAAAGAACCGCTCAAAATGTACAGTGCCCCGGAATTGAGAAAGGCCGTCTGATCCCTGATTTTGCGCCGTGAGGGCGGATGGTCATTTCGAACGAATGTGAGAAATCTTTATTCGATCTTTCAACGGATGCCGAAGTGGTGGAACTTGGTAGACACGCTATCTTGAGGGGGTAGTGGCCGACGGCCATCCGGGTTCAAGTCCCGGCTTCGGCACCATAAAATAACAGAGGGCCATCGCAATCATGGGTTGGCCCTTTTTTCTTTTGAAAAAAGACTTGTTTGCCATTATTCAACACAGCACTGTCAATCATTTTGTCATAGAATAACAATGATATTACAAATACATAGATATCTTATATCTGAGAATCTGTCACAAATTATGTCCATGGCATTCTCCTTGATCTTGCATAGGCGTGGGGGAAGTTGCCGGATGAGATGATGCGACCGGTTAAGAGGCTATAGTATTGCACGCAATTCCAATTTTGAAGTGCTATAGAGCAGTACATGGAAAACGCCTTTGAACTTCGATGGCGTTAAGAGGACCCGCGACATGTTCTCAGGGTGTGATCGCAGCTAGGCGTTGACGGATCGCCTTGAGTCATATTTCAAAGGAGGGTTGAATGTGAAGGCATTGAGAACAATAATCTTTTTGCCGGTTCTGTTTGTTCTCATCCTGTCAAATGCGCTCTGGAGTGCAAATTGGGTAGAGTATGATGCCTCCTCCCAAGGGGATGTCTATTCATATAATAAAAGCAGCGTAAAGCTTGTCACGGCCGACATTATCCAAGTCTGGCAAAGATATGATTTCGCTCGTGCCGTCAAGGGTGTCAAATCGACAACCGTGCTCCGGCAGATCGATTGTCAACTCAACAGAAGCAAGGTCTTATCCGTGATCGATTACGATCTCTACGGCGGTGTGCTGCACAACAACACCAATGAGGACACCGACTGGAAGGATATTCCTCCGAATTCCCGCCTTGACGAGTTGAGAAAAATACTCTGCGAATAGACGCAGGCTGTTTCGATCACATCCGCAATGAAGTCTTTTTCGTCATGCCTGGAAAAGGCTGTGTCATAATTACAAAAATGGTCATTTCGAGCGGATGCAAGAAATCTTAATATGCTGAAATAACTTAGCTTAGAGATTTCTCCCTGCGGCCGAAATGACAAAAATACCAATTGCGACACAGTTTCTTCGCTTGTATGTCGATCGCTAATCTTGTTATTGGGCATTTCAATACATCTCCAAGTCCGGGATGACACCGCGCCGGGTTTCTGTTCCGAGAAAACACGCAGCAAACATCCTTTCTTCTCCTTCCAAAATCGCTTTGCCGTTTCCGGAAAAAACCTGTAAACTGCGCAGCCATGAAAGGAGACAGATCATGATTGCCGACAGTATGAAAAGAACCGCGTTTTGCCTTGCCGCTGTTTTCCTGATACTTTTGTGCTACTCCACCCCGCAGGCCCGGGGAACGGCTGGAAAGTCCTGCCTGTTTCGGGTCACGGCGCCCGGCAGCACGATGTATCTGCTGGGGTCCATCCACTTTATGCGGGAAGCGAGCTACCCTCTGAAAGATACGATTGAGCGGGCCTTTGCCGCCTCCTCGAATGTGGTCTTCGAAGTCGATATGGCCACGATGGACTCGCCCGACACACAGGCCATGATGCTCTCTCAGTCGGTATTCACCGACGGCAACACCCTTGAAAAGAGCCTCAGCCCGGCCACGTACCGCAGTCTTGCGGAAAAAACGGAGCAGTTCGGCCTCAATGTCAAGATGCTGGATAATTTCAAGCCCTGGAGCGTGGCCATGACCCTCATAGGGCTGAAGCTGAACCAGTTGGGATTTGATCCCAACAAAGGTGTCGACCGCTACTTCTACGCCAAGGCCCGGAACGCAGGAAAGAGAACCTTCGGCCTGGAGACACTGCAATACCAGATCGGTATTTTCAGCGGCCTTTCCCTGCGGGAGCAGGACCTGCTTGTTGAACAGACTTTGAATGATTTCGATACGATGGAATCGGAAATGGGCGAGATGCTCCGATCTTGGACCAACGGCGATGTCGGCAATCTGGAACGGATGCTTCTGAAGAGTTTTGTGGATTACCCGAGTCTCTACCAGAAATTTCTCGTCCGGCGCAACCGCAACTGGCTCTCCCAGATCGAGCTTTTCCTGGGTCAGCGAAAAACCTGCTTCGTCGTCGTCGGGGCGGGTCATCTCCTGGGACAGGACGGACTGGTCAACCTGCTGCGCGCGCAGGGTTATACGGTCGAGCAGCTCTAAGGCGGCAGGCGGCACGGGAAATGGGCCCGACGAGAGCGTGAATGGTATAAATACAAGTCAAATCAAAGGATTATGCCGGATCCCGTGCACAAATCCGGAAAAATACACTTGTCAAAACAGGGATTTATTGTTAGAAATGGCTACTTTCGGGAAAGGGTAGGGTTATGAGCGGAGGAATCAACGATTACACAAAGTTTTCCATTGATCTCAGGCGCCACATGTGGTTGGCCGGGGTCGATCAGGAACTGCGCCGTCTGATCTGGCAGATCGGCGTGATGGGGAAATATATTTCGGCGAAAATCTACGAGGCCAACCGGAAACTGGCCGGATTCAAGAATATCTACGGCGAGGATCAATTGACCCTCGATCGCGGCGCCGACGAAATCCTGAAAAACCAGCTCGAGCATTCGGGATTTGTTCTGGACTATGCTTCGGAAGAGCAGGACAGCGTCATGCGGATCGGCAAGGGGCATGAGAAATTCATCGTCACCGCCGACCCTCTGGACGGATCATCCCTGGTCGAAACGAACCTCTCCATGGGGACCATCATCGGGATTCACAAGGATTCCGTATTCGACATCGGGCGCAACACCATGCTGGCCGCCATGTACATCACCTACGGACCCCTGATCACGATGGTCTATTCCGCCGGAAAGGGCACCCATGAGTTTGTTCTGAACCGGGAAGGGGAGTATGTCCTGTCCGAGGACAACATCAGGCTCAAGGAAAAGGGGTCGATCTACAGCCCCGGCGGACTGCGCAGCGAATGGACGCCGGAGCATCTCCGGTATATCGAATCCCTGGAGGAAACGGGGTACAAGCTCCGCTACAGCGGCGGCTTTGTTCCCGATATCAACCAGGTGCTGATCAAGAAGGGCGGCGTCTTTACTTACCCGGCGCTGAAGGACAGCCCCAGGGGAAAACTCCGGCTCCTGTTTGAACTCCAACCCATGGCGTTCATCATTGAGCAGGCCGGAGGCCGGGCGACCGACGGTCACCGGGACATCCTCGCGGTGCCCGTGACGGAGTTGGGTCAGCGCTCGCCGGTGTATATCGGCAGTCGATTCGAGGTTGACAAGGTAAACGACTATCTGAAGTCGGATGTGATTTACTGAAGATGAAATAAACAGAACAGAAAGGACGGTTCGGGACGTGGCGGTATTGGAAACAGTAGGGCAGGTTAAGGCGGCGTTTGCGGGGATATTGAAAATCAGCGGTGATCGCGTCGAAATTCTCGACGAGCAGAAATTGCGATCCGGCCTCATTGACGACCTCATATTTTCCGCCGTACTCAGCGCCGATTCCGATGTTTGCCTTGTCTGCCAGTGGCTCATCCGCCAGTGCGGCGCGGCCCTGGGCGCCTATCCGGCATCGATCCAGTCTTTCTATGAGGCCATGGGGCGAAAAGAGATCAAGGGTTTTACGGTTCCCGCCATCAATATTCGCACCCTGACTTACGAGACGGCCCAGGCGATCCTGCGGGCGGCGATGAAGGGTCAGGTCGGTCCCGTCATTTTCGAAATCGCCCGGTCGGAAATCGACTACACCATGCAGCGGCCGGCGGAATATACCAGCGGCGTCATTGCCGCGGCGATCAAGGTCGGTTATCGGGGTCCTCTTTTCATCCAGGGGGATCATTTTCAAATCAACGCCAAAAAATTTGCCCAGGACGCCGAGAAGGAAACACGGGCGGTGAAGGACCTCATCTGGGAAGCCCTGGATGCGGGATTTTACAATATCGACATTGATTCCTCGACCCTGGTCGATCTTTCCCAGCCGACCATCAAGGAACAGCAGCGCCTGAATTATTCACTCGCGGCGGAGCTGACCACCATGATCCGGGACCTTGAACCGGAGGGGGTTACAGTTTCCGTGGGTGGCGAGATCGGGGAAGTGGGCGGTAAGAACAGTACAGTCGAAGAACTCCGGGCCTTCATGGACGGGTACCGTGAAGAACTGGAGAAAAACGGCGAAGACCTGAAGGGTATCAGCAAGATCAGTGTTCAAACCGGGACCACCCACGGGGGGGTTCCCCTGCCGGACGGCACGATCGCCAAGGTCAAAATCGATTTCGACACCCTGGAGAAACTATCCGAGACGGCCCGTGTTGAATATGGACTTTCCGGAGCGGTCCAGCACGGGGCTTCCACCCTGCCGGATGAGGCGTTCGATCAGTTCCCCGCCCGGGGGACGGCGGAGGTGCATCTGGCGACGGGATTCCAGAATATCATCTATGAGAGCAAGGCCTTTCCTTCCGACTTGAAGGAAAAAATCTACGGACTCCTCAGGGAAAAGCACGCCGACGAAAAGAAGGACACCGACACGGAAGAACAGTTCCTTTACAAAACACGCAAGAAGGGTTTCGGTCCCTTCAAGCAGGATCTCTGGACGTTGCCTGGCGATCGGATGCAGGCCATCATGGCGGAGTTGGAAGGCCAGTTCGCCTTTCTCTTTACGAAACTGGGGGTGAACAATACGGATAACTTATTGAAAAAATATGTTAATCCTGTGAATGTGGCACTTCCCTGTCCGGAGGCGTTGAAGTAAGATTGCCGACGCAATAAACATATAATAATAAGGATATTCGCCCCCGATAAAGTTTGTCGGGGGCGTTTTTTTATCGGTTTACCGGCTTTCGCCGGTATGACGTCAACGTTGTGTCATTTTGAACGCATGTGAGAAATCTTTTCCGCCTCAGTCTCAAGATTTCTCGTCGCTTATGCTCCTCGAAATGACATCGATTTAAGACGTCGTCCCGGACCCGACCCGAGATCTATTAGCAGGGTGTCGCATGCCGGGAATGGATTCCGGCTTTCGAGACTGTGTCTTGATACCCGATTGACGTTCGAGGTCATCCTGAGGCGTAAGCCGAAGGATCTCTTCCGCTCAAAATGCCGTTATTATTAGATTCTTCGTTTCAATCAGAATGACATTGCGATACGGTCTCTTCGCCGGAATGACGGGGATGGATATTGAACGGACGGCGTCATAACATCAGAGAAACAGACCGATGATGCTGAGGATCATCCAGCGGAAAAAGGCGATAACCGGATTTAAGACCCCCAGAAACAGCAGAATAATGATGACGAAGAAGCCGTAAGGTTCCAGACGATGGAACAGGTAGCGGATGTTGTCGGGCAGAAACCCCATGACAATTTTTGATCCGTCCAGCGGCGGGATTGGAATCAGGTTGAAGGCCGCCAGAATAATGTTGATCTGGGCCAGGTAGTACAGGAAAGTCGCTGTCGGTCCCTGCGGCTGCGGCGCCAGAAGCTGCATCGCTAAAATGGCCACAAAGGCAAAAATCGTGTTGGCCACGATGCCGGCGGCGGAAACCAGGACAAATCCCGTCCGGCGGTTCTGGATGTTTTGGAGGTTGACCGGAACGGGTTTCGCCCAACCGAATCCGACGATGAAAAGCATCAGGGTTCCCAGCGGGTCGAGATGTTTCAGGGGGTTCAGGGTCAGGCGGCCCAGGCGTTTGGCGGTGTTGTCCCCCATGATGAGCGCCACCCAGCCGTGGGCCAGTTCGTGAACGATTACGGAATATAGCAACGGAATCGCCAGCAGGACAAAAGTTATTGGGTCGTTGATGAGCAGTTTGATCAGTCCCATATGATCTCCTCTTTCTTCGTGGTCCATTTTATACGGTCTTGTCTGGCAAGACAAATCTTGTTTTTCAAGAAAACAAGTCGGCTCCGTGTTTGATCTCCCGGAAAGAATCAAAAGGCCGCATGTCCCATCCACCGATCTTTTCGTCCCTCATGGTTATTATAAAACAGGCAGATCATTATTTATCTCGTGAATGTAATATATTAACCATGCATCGGCCGTGCTCCGTCCGGGCAGGGCGCCTGAAAACGGGAAGGAGGGGACACCTTTTTTACGGCAGGCTGGATGGTACAATAAATGCTTAAGAATGGGCAACAATATCTTGCCGGTTCACAATATTTTCTTGCTTTGTTTTGTCGCAGGCAGGGACAAAACATCGTAACCGATATATCGATTGCTAAAAGGGCAATTTTTATCAAAAAAGGCATGTTTCTCAAAATAAAAATAATTAAAGTCGATTGAAAGAAATGCCGATAAACGTGAAAACAGATGTCATTGCGTTCATGAGAGATATCAACAACGATCACTTTTTCTTTCCAACGGTCTCTCAAACCAAAAATGAAAGGAGTGCTTGTCGTGCGAAGATTTAACTCGTCAGGATTTTTTAAGGGAATTGAGGTCAGGGGATAAGA
>ENA-UPTA01001633-UPTA01001633.1-activated-sludge-metagenome-genome-assembly--contig:-NODE-1633-length-24648-cov-10.531940_pt1 | contig 24648 bp, 16 predicted proteins | sample MGYA00238184_ERZ773361 | MGnify/ENA primary metagenome ERZ773361 (study PRJEB29100, sample SAMN05720205) | activated sludge metagenome | isolation source: anaerobic digester from wastewater... | reverse complement strand
GCGGGCGCCGTCGGCGGGGCGGTCGCGGCGGACGCCGGCACGGCCTCCGGCGCTGCCGTGGTCGCGCGGGACCAGGCGTCGGGCACCGCCACCACGGGGCGCACGTGGTCGGGGCCCACGGCGGCGCAGCCGGCCAGGACCAGGGCGGCCACGCCCGCACACAGCGGGCGCAGCCCCGCCGGCCAACGGGCGGCGCGCTGCGGGACGGTCGGATCGCTCATGTGCGCAGTATCCCACCCGTCTGTGAACGGCCCTTGTGCGGACGGCAACGAATTCCACCGGCGTGTGAGCAGATGTGTCCGACGGGCGGGACTGCGCCTGCGGCCGGTGCGTGTACCGCGCGGCGCGCGGCGCGCCTCGCACGGGCCTCAGCCGCGCGGGAAGTCCTCGGCGCGGTGCAGCGTCCAGCCGCCGTTGCCGGTCAGCTCCAGGACCTGGCGGTGATAGCGCAGCACGTTGAGGCGGTGGCTGACGCTGACCAGGGTCGTCGACGTCGCCGCGAGACGCTCGTAGAGCTGGCGCTCGTTGTCGGTGTCGAGCGCGCTGGTCGCTTCGTCGAGCATCGCGTACTGCGGCCGGCCGATCAGCACGCGCCCGAAGGCCAGCCGCTGCTGTTCGCCGACCGACAGCACCTTGGCCCAGTCGAGCTGTGCGTCGAGCCCGCCGAAGCGCTCGGCGATCGACCCCAGGTTCACCTGCTCGAGCACGCGCAGCAGTTCGTCGTCCGACGGGACCGGCCCGCGGCCCGGGTAGAGCAGCTGGCTGCGCAGGTCGCCCAGCACCATGTACGGATGCTGCGGCAGGAAGATCATGTCCTTTGCATCCGGCCGCCACACCCGGCCGGCGCCCGAGTTCCACAGGCCCGCGATCACGCGTAGCAGCGAGCTCTTGCCGCCGCCGCTGGCGCCGACGATCAGCAGCCCCTGGCCCGGCTCGACCACCAGCGACAGATCGCGGATCAGCGTGCGCTCGTGGTTCGGCGTCTGCACCGTCACGTGGTCGAGCGCCAGGCGCGTGTCGCGCATCGACACGATCGACGCGGCCGGGCTCACGGTGCCCGGCTCCGGCTCGTCGAGCATGCGCGCGAACGCGTGCAGACGGTCGCTGCCGGCGGCGAACCGGCTCAGGCCCTCGAAGTGCTCGACGATCACCGTCATCGCACTCAGGATCGCCGCGAACGCACCCGCCGCCTGGATGGCGCGCCCCACCTCGAGCTCGCCGGACATCACACGCGTGGCGATGATCGCGCTGGGCAGCACGATCGTGAGGAAGCTGAAGCCGTACTGGAACGCGTTGAGGTTCAGCTGCCAGCGGATCAGCCGGCGGTAGTTGTCGAACGCGGCCTGGAAGTACTGCTTCACCTGCGCCGACTCGTTGGCCTCGCCACGATGGAAGGCGATCGACTCGGCGTTCTCGCGCACCCGCACCAGCCCGAAGCGGAAGTCGGCCTCCCGGCGCAGCTGGTTGAAGTTCAGCGCGATCAGCCGCGGACCGAACACCAGCGCGGTGACGAGCGTGCCGGCGATCGCGTACACGACCAGGAAGTACACCAGCTCGCGCGAGATCGCCCACAGCACGCTGCTGAACGCCACCAGCTGGATCACCGCGCCCAGCATCACCATCAGGAAGTACAGCGACTGCTGGGTGAAGCTGTTGATGTCCTCGGCGATGCGCTGGTCGGGGTTGTCGATGTCGGCGCGTGCGTTCAGCCCGTAGTACGCGCGCTTCTCGAAGTAACGGTCGAGGAAGTGGCCGGTCAGCCAGCGGCGCCAGCGGATGCCCAGCGAATCGCGCACGTAGTAGTAGAACGCCCAGATCGGCACGGCCACGACGACGATCGCGAGGCAGGTGCGGATCGACGCCCAGAACCGCGCCGGGTCGCTGGCGGCCAGCGCCGACGTGAACTCGCCCGTCTGCTGGTTGAGCAGCACGTTGAAGGTCGTCTGCCCGAACAGCAGCAGCATCAGCAGCGCGAGCAGGCCGCGTGCGCGCCACTTCTCCTCAGACTGCCAGTACGGCCGGGCGATGTCCTGGAAGCGCTTGATCAGCTGTCGGTTGAATCCGGGCATCGGAGGGATCGGGCGCGGAACGGGCAAGGGATGGCGGGACGGACCCGCCGCCCCCCGAGGGATCAGACCGCCGCCGCCATCCGGCTGGCCTGGTCGATCGCCCGCTTGGCGTCGAGCTCGACGGCCTCGTACGCGCCGCCGACGAGCGAGGCCTTCACGCCCGCGGCCAGCAGGTCGTCGTAGAGCGTGCGCTGCGGCGTCTGCCCGGCGCACACGATCACGGTGTCGACCTCGAACAGCTTCGGCTCGCCGTTGACGCGCGTGTGCAGCCCGGCGTCGTCGATCTTCAGGTACTCGACGCCGTTGATCATGTGCACGCCCCGCCGCGACAGCGTGGCGCGGTGCGTCCAGCCGGTGGTGCGTCCCAGCGTCTTGCCGACCGGGTCGGTCTTGCGCTGCATCAGGTAGACGGTGCGGTCGGCCGCCGCCACCACCGGCTGCACGCCGGTGACGCCGCCACGCGGATGGTTCACGAAGTCGATGCCCCACTCCTTGGCGAACACGTCGATGTCGAGCGCGGCCGACGTGCCGGCGTGCGTGATCAGCTCGGCGACGTCGAAGCCGATGCCGCCCGCGCCCATGATGGCGACGCGCCTGCCGATCGGGCGGCGCTCGAGGATGGCGTCGATGTACGGCACCACCATCGGATGGTCGATGCCCTCCAGCACCGGCGTGCGGGGCGTGATGCCGGTGGCCACGACGACCTCGTCGAAGCCCATGCCCGCGAGCATGGCGGCGTCGACCCGGGTGTTCAGGCGCAGCTCGATGCCCTGCACCTCGATCATGCGGCGGTAATAGCGCAGCGTCTCGTGGAACTCCTCCTTGCCGGGCACGCGCTTGGCCAGGTTGAACTGACCGCCGATCTCGGCGGCCGCATCGAACAGCGTGACGCGGTGGCCGCGCTTGGACGCGACCGTCGCGTACGCCAGGCCGGCGGGACCGGCGCCGACCACCGCGATGCGCTTGGCGGCCGCGACCGGCAGGTAGCGCAGCAGCGTCTCGTTGCAGGCGCGCGGGTTCACCAGGCAGGTCACCTGCTGACGTCCGCCGAACGTGTGGTCGAGGCAGGCCTGGTTGCAGGCGATGCAGGTGTTGATCTCGTCCTCGCGGCCCTGCGCGGCCTTCAGCACCAGCTCCGGGTCGGCCAGCATCGGACGCGCCATCGAGATCAGGTCGGCGTCGCCACGGGCGAGCGCGGCCTCGGCCACGTCGGGCATGTTGATGCGGTTGCTGGTGATCATCGGCACGTTCAGCTCCTTGCGCAGCCGCCCGGTGACGCGGGTGAAGGCGGCGCGCGGCACCATCGTGGCGATGGTGGGCACCGGCGCCTCGTGCCAGCAGAAGTGCGTGCTGATGATGTTGGCGCCGGCCGCCTCGATCGCCTTGCCCAGCGACACGACCTCGTCCCAGGCCAGCCCGCCCTCGAGCATGTCCATCGCGGAGATGCGGAAGATCAGGATGAAGCGGTCGCCGACGGCGGCGCGCACGCGCTTGACCACCTCGACGGCGAAGCGCATGCGGTTCTCCCACGGCCCGCCCCAGCGGTCGGTGCGCAGGTTGGTCTTCTGGACCAGGAAGGTGCTGATCAGGTAGCCGGCCGAGCCGATGATCTCGACGCCGTCGTAGCCCGCCTGCTGCGCCATCCGGGCGCAGTTGGCGAAGTCGGCGATCTGCTTCTCGATGCCGGCCTCGTCGAGCTCGTTCGGCTTGAAGCGGCCGATGCGCGACTTGACCGGCGACGGCGCCACGCAGATCTCCTTGGCGACCAGCGGGCCGGAGTGCAGGATCTGCAGGCAGATCTTGACGTCGGGGTCGGCCGCGTGGACGGTGTCGGTGATGATGCGGTGCTGCGCCGCCTCCTCGGGCGTGGACAGCTTCGCGCCGGTGCCGCCTTCCGCATTGGGCGCGATGCCGCCGGTGATGATCATGCCCACGCCGCCGCGCGCACGCTCGGCGAAGTACTCGGCCATGCGCTCGAAGCCGTTGGGCGCCTCCTCGAGGCCGGTGTGCATCGACCCCATCAGCACGCGGTTCTTCAGGCGCGTGAACCCGAGGTCGAGTGGCGAGAACAGACGGGGATAGCGTTCGATTCCAGTCATGGCGAATCCGGTGCGTTGGGAGGGTGGGGACGGAAGGTCCGGACCGTCGGCGGGGACGGCGACCGGAGCAACTCTAGCCGATCCGCAGGCCCGGCCGCCTCGTCGGATCCGCCGGTTCGCGGCCGGGGCCGGTCCGCCCTGCCCCGCCCCGACGCGCGGGGACCGGGGCGCCCGCTCAGCCCAGCGGCTGCCAGAGTGTCGAGCGCACCTCGCCGAACTCCCGCGCCAGGCGGGTCCACGACGCGCCGCCGTCGGTCGAGCGGAAGAGCTGCCCGAGGTTGCTGCACACGAACATCAGCGACGGGTCGGCGGGATGCGTGGCGATCGTCCAGGGCGTCGAATTGAGTGCGCCGGGCAGGCGCGCGTCCTGCCAGGAGCGGCCACGGTCCGCGCTGCGCAGCAGACGCCCGGTCGACCCGGGCGGGCCGTCGCCGTTGGTCAGAAACACGGTGCCTTCGCCGTCGGCGCGCGGCACGATCGTGCGCGTGTACTGCCAGGGGGAATCCAGCGGCTGCATCGTCCAGGTCGCGCCGTCGTCCAGGCTGAGGTGCAGGCCCTTGTTGGTGGTCGCGAAGAGCCGGCGCCGCCCGTCCTCCGGGACGACCGCGACGCCGTGGATGTCGTCGGACAGCAGGCCCTGGCCGATCTTCGCCCACGTGCGCCCGCCATCGGTGGAGCGGTGCACGCCATCGATCTCGACGCCGGCCCAGACGGTCTCGCGCTGGAGCGGGTCGTACAGGATCTGCGTGACGCGCGGGCGGCCCAGGAACACGCAGGTCTCGGCGAACCGGGCCGCGCACGGCGTCCAGCTGCGCGCGCCGTCGGTCGAGCGCCAGATCCCGGCCGGATGCGTGCCCGCGAGCAGCACGTCGGGGTCGTCGGGCGACTGCACCAGCGACCACACGTGCAGCCCGTCCAGCGGAGACGGCAGGTGGGTCCACAGCCGGGTCGCCTCGCTCCAGCGGTAGATGCCGCTGTCGGTGCCGGCGAACACCTCGCCCGGCCGCGCAGGGTGCGCCGACAGCGCCCACACGCGCGCTTCCAGATAAAGGCCCGACTCGATGTAGGGACGGGTCCAGGTCTCGCCGAGGTCGCGGCTGAACCAGACGGACATGCCGGCGGTGCCGACGCAGAGCAGGACGGACATCTCGACTCCTTGCACACGCCCCGGGCCGGACGCCGGGGTCGTCCGACTATAGAGGCACGCGCGCGCCCCTGCTCGCCGCACCGCACGATCGGCGGACCACTATCATGCGTTCCGGACCCCTGCACCCCCGTCTCTGGAGCACACGATGGACACCCGAACCAATCCCGCCCGACTGCGCATCGAACGGCTGCGCGCGTCGATGGCCGAACGCGGCGTCGACGCCGTCCTCGTGCCGTCGAGCGACCCGCACCTGTCCGAGTACCTGCCCGCGCACTGGCAGGGACGCGAGTGGTTCTCCGGCTTCACCGGGTCGATGGGCACGCTGGCGGTGACCGCCGACGCGGCGGCGCTGTTCGCCGACAGCCGCTACTGGGTGCAGGCGGAGGCGGAACTGCAGGGCAGCGGCATCGAGCTCGTGAAGATCACCACCGGCGCGGCCACCCACCACATCGACTGGATCTGCGCACGGCTCGCGCGCGGCGGCACCCTGGCGGTCGACGGCCGGGTGCTCGGGCTCGCCGCCGCGCAGCAGCTGCGCGACGCCACCACGCGGGCCGGCATCGTGCTGGCCACCGACCGCGACCCCCTCGACGACGCCTGGGCCGAACGCCCGCCGCTGCCGGCCGCGCCCGTCCAGGCGCACCGCCCGCCGCAGGCGACCGAACCGCGCGCCGCACGCCTGGCCCGCCTGCGCGAGGCCATGCGCGCCGCGGGCGCCAGCCACCATCTGGTGTGCACGCTCGACGACATCGCCTGGATCACCAACCTGCGCGGCGCCGACGTCGACTACAACCCGGTGTTCCTCGCCCACCTGCTGGTCGGTGCGGACTGGGCGACCCTCTTCGTCGGCGCCGGCAAGGTCGACGCCGCGCTGCGCGACGTGCTGCGCGGCGACGGCATCGAGGTCGCCGACTACACGCAGGCGCATGCGGCCCTGGCCGCCCTGCCCGCCGATGCGGTGGTGCTGATCGACCCGCGCCGCGTGACGCTGGGCCTGCGCCAGGCGCTGCCGCCCGCTGTCCGGGTCGTCGAGGCGATCAACCCGAGCACGCTGGCCAAGAGCCGCAAGAGCGACGCCGAGGCGGCGTTCGTGCGCGAGGCGATGGAGCGCGACGGCGCGGCGATGTGCGCGTTCTATGCCTGGTTCGAGCAGGCGCAGGGCCGCGAGCGCATCACCGAACTGACGATCGACGAGCGCCTCACCGCCGAGCGCGCGAAGCTGCCGGGCTTCGTCGGGCTGAGCTTTCCGACGATCGCCGGGTACAACGCCAACGGCGCGATGCCGCACTACCGCGCCACGCCGCAGTCGCACGCCGTGATCGAAGGCGACGGGCTGCTGCTGATCGACTCCGGTGGCCAGTACCTGGGCGGCACCACCGACATCACGCGCGTGTGGCCGGTCGGCACGCCGAGCGCGGCGCAGCGCAGCGACTTCACGCGCGTGCTCAAGGGCACGATGGCGCTGTCGCGCGCGCACTTCCCGCGCGGCACGCTGTCGCCGATGCTCGACGCGCTGGCCCGCGCGCCGCTCTGGGAGGCCGGCCTGGATTTCGGCCACGGCACCGGCCACGGCGTGGGCTACTTCCTGAACGTGCACGAAGGCCCGCAGAGCATCAGCAAGGCGATCCCCGAGCCGGCGATGGCGATGCAGCCCGGCATGATCACCTCGATCGAGCCGGGCCTGTACCGTCCCGGCCAGTGGGGCATCCGCATCGAGAACCTGGTGCTGAACGTGCCCGCCGGCGACGCCGGCTTCGGGGAGTTCCTGCGCTTCGAGACCCTCACGCTGTGCCCGATCGACACCCGCTGCCTCGACCTGTCGCTGCTGCGCGCCGACGAGATCGCCTGGCTGAACGCGTATCACGCCGAGGTGCGCGCCCGCCTGACGCCGCACGTGCACGGCGACGCGCGCGCGTGGCTCGAGGCCCGCACCGCGCCGGTCAGCGCGTGAGGTGCTGCAGATGCGCGAGTTCGTCCGGCGTGTTGGCGTTGAAGAACGCGTCGGCGTCGTCGAACACCACCTGCACGCACCGGTGCCGCGCGGTCCAGCGGTCGACCTTGCGCTGCCCGCTGCGCATGAACTCGGCCAGGCTCGCACGCAGCGACCTCTGCAGCAGGCAGAACACCGGCTGCACCTGCACGCCCTCGGGCCCGCGGGTGGCGGCCATCGCGATCTCGGCATCGTCCGCGCGCACCGCCTGCGCCAGGCGCGCGACGAGGTCGACCGGGAAGTCCGGCGTGTCGCACGGCACCGTCGCCAGCCACCCGGTGTCGCAGTGCTCGAGACCGGCCAGCATGCCGGCCAGCGGCCCGGGGAAGTCGGCCAGCGCATCCGGCCAGACCGGCACGCCCAGTGCGGCGTAGGTGTCGAGGTTGCGGTTCGCGTTGATCGCCAGACGCCCCACCTGCGGGCGCAGCCGGTCGAGCGCGTGCTGCACGAGCGTCGTGCCGCGATGCGGCTGCAGCCCCTTGTCGACCCCGCCCATGCGGCTGCCGCGGCCGCCGGCGAGGACGAGCCCGGTGATGTCGCGCGTGTCCATCGTGTCGATCCTCTCAATCCGGCGGTCGGCCTGGCGACCCGGGTGCGGATGCGGGTGCGGGTGCGGGTGCGGGTGCCGGTGCAGGTGCCGGTGCAGGTGCGGATGCCGGCACGGCGCCCGACCGCCCCCCAATGCTGGCGCATTCTAGTCGCGCGCCGCAGTGCGGCGCACGGTGACCCGGACGCGCGCGCAGGTGCCCGCCATGCCGGGTGACGTGCCCCGGCTGACCCGCACCGGCGTCCCCCTCACGCGCGAGATCGAGGTGCAGGACGAGTACGGTCGCCGCACGCGGATCCACATCCCCGACGAGCGGCCGCTGACGCTGTACGTCGACCGGCGCGAGCTGGTCACCCTGATGACGCTGGGCGTCGCGCCGGAGCTGCTCGCCCTCGGCTACCTGCGCAACCAGCGCCTGCTCGACGCGATCGACCAGGTGGAGTCGGTGACGGTCGACTGGGAGGTCGGCGCGGCGGCGGTGCGCACCCGCGGCGGCCTCGACGATCTCGAGCGGCGCACCGCGCACCGCGTGGTCACCACCGGCTGCGGACAGGGCACGGTGTTCGGCGCCGTGATGGACGGGCTCGAATCCGTGCGGCTGCCGGACGCGCGCGTCGCCCGTATCCGCCAGTCGGACCTGCGCGGCATGCTCGAGGTGATGCGCCGACAGGACAGCGTGCACCGCAAGGCGGGCTCGGTGCACGGCTGCGCGCTGTTTCGCGGCACCGAGCTGCTGATGTTCGTCGAGGACGTGGGGCGTCACAACGCCATCGACACGATCGCCGGCTGGATGTGGATGCACGGGGTGGACGGCGCGGACAAGGCCTTTTACACGACCGGCCGGCTCACCAGCGAGATGGTGATGAAGTCGGCCCAGATCGGCGTGCCGATCGTCGTGTCGCGCAACGGGATCACCGCGATGGGACATGCGATGGCGACGAAGCTCGGCATGACCCTGTTCGGGCGCGCGGCCAACCGGCACTTCATCTGCTACACCGGCTTCGATCGGTTCGACGCGGAGCCCGAGCCGCTGCCGACGGCCGACGCGCGCTGAGCACCTTCGGCGCGCATTCCCGGGCCCTGCCCGGCCGTCAACGGTGCGCGCTTCGCATGATGCGTCGCCGACACAGGGGTTCACACCCGTTCGCGTCGCGAGCGCTTCTCGTTATGCTCGCGCGACCATGCCAACCAGAGCGTGGCCCGTCCCGACACATCGAGGAGACCGAACCATGAAGCATCTGCTCGCCGCCGCCGCGGCCACGATCACCCTGGCCGCGAGTTCCGTGGCGATGGCCCAGCCCACCGTGCCGCCGTCCAAGTGGGGCCCGAACGACGAGATCGGCGCCGCCAACTACCTGACCCCCGCACTGGCGCTCGAAGCCGCCCGCCTCGTCAAGACCGGCAAGACGTATTCGCTGGGCATCACCGTCAACACGTCGACGCCCGCCTACCCGCCGCGCAACTGCCAGATCTACGTCGTGCAGCCCGGCCAGGCCGGCACGTCGGCCGGTCTCGGCCCGACCAAGACCACCTACAACGACGACATCCTGAACTGCTGGGTCGGCATCGGCTCGCAGCTCGACGGCCTGGGCCACATCGGCGTCGGCGACACGTACTTCAACGGCAACAAGTGGAACGAGATCGGGCAGATGGGCGGCCTGAAGAAGCTCGGCACCCACAACATCCCGCCGATGGTCACCCGCGGCGTGCTGCTCGACATGGCCGCCTACTACGGCGTCGACGTCGTCAAGGAGGGCACGGCGTTCAACACCAAGGAGATCGAGGAGGCCGCGCGCCGCCAGGGCGTGACGATCCGCCAGGGCGACGTGGTGCTGTTCCACACCGGCTGGCTGAGCCTGATCGACAAGGATCCCAAGCGCTACGGCTCGGTCGAGCCCGGCCTGGGCCGCGACGGCGCGCGCTACCTGGTGTCCAAGGGCGTGGTCGCCGTGGGCGCCGACACCTGGGGCCTGGAGCCGATCCCGTTCGAGCAGGGCGCCGGCGTCTTCGAGGTGCACCAGATCCTGCTGCCGCTGTCGGGCACCTACATCCTGGAGAACATGAACACCGCCGAACTGGCCAAGGACAAGGCCTGGGAGTTCATGTTCGTGCTGGGACAGAACAAGTACCAGGGCGCGGTGCAGTCGATGATCAATCCGGTCGCGATCCGCTGACCGGCGGCGGCGGCCGCGACGCGGGGCGCCGGCACACCGGGCCGGCAGACCGCGTCGGCGCCCGGCGCCAGCGCCTCGCGTCGCCGCCGCGTGGTGCGCCGGCGTGCGCGGCCCGCGCATGACACCCCGACGAACGGCCCTCCTGGAGGGCCGTTCTTTCGTGCACGTACGGGACGCGCACGCGATAATCGGACTCCCCCAGTTCCGGCGGGTATCCCCCGCCTCCCGTGCTCGATGACCGAAATCGTCCTGATTCGCCACGGTCAGACGGACATGAACCGCGAAGGCCGGTTCCAGGGCCAGATCGACGTTCCGCTCAACGCGATCGGCCGCGCCCAGGCGCAGCGCCTGTCCGAGCGGCTGGCCCGCGAACGCTTCCACGCGTTCTACTGCAGCGACCTGCTGCGCACCCGCCAGACGGCCGCGCCGTCGTCGACCCGGCTGGACCTCGCCGCCGAGCCCATGCCGGGGCTGCGCGAGCAGCACTTCGGCATCCTCGAAGGCCTGTCGTTCCCCGAAGTGAGTGCCCGCCATCCTGACGAGCTCCAGCAGTGGCGCAGGCACGACCCCGACTATGCGCTGCCGGGCGGCGAGAGCGTGCGCCGGTTCCACCAGCGCGTGATCGACGCGGTCCACGCGCTGGCGCGCCGCCATCCGGGCCGCACACTGCTGCTCGTCACGCACGGCGGGGTGCTCGACATGGTCTGGCGCACCGCGCAGGCGCTGCCGCTGCACGGCCCCCGCACCTGCGAGATCCCCAACACCGGGGTCAACCGGGTGGTGGTGCGCGACGAGCGCATCGAGATCCTCGACTGGGCCGACGCCCAGCACGTGGCCGACCTCATCGTCTGACCGCCGGCCCCGCGCCGCCCCCCACCCTGCCCCGACGCGACGTCGCGCCCGGCGCTGCGTTTGATAGCATCGCCGGGCCCCGGTCGCGCCCGCGCGTCCGCCCTCCCTCCTCTCATTCCGAACGCTCCCACATGACCACCGACACGCACGCACGCATCGACCTGCGCCTGGAAACCCGCGGCGCCGGCGACACGATCGCCTGGGTCACCATCGACAACGCCCGCAAGCTGAACTGCCTGAGCAGCGCGCTGATGACCGCGTTCGTCGACACGATCGAGCAGCTCGGGCGCCGGGACGACCTGCGCGCCATCGTGGTGACGGGCGCGGGCGACAAGGCCTTCGTCGGCGGCGCCGACATCCTCGAGATGGGGGCCCTCACCGACGCCGGCCAGGCGCGCGCCTTCATCACGCGCGTGCACAAGTGCTGCCATGCGGTACGCACCGCGCCGGTGCCGGTGATCGCCCGCATCCAGGGCTTCACGCTCGGCGCCGGCCTGGAGCTCGCCGCCTCCTGTGACCTGCGCGTGGCCGCCGCCGGCGCCGTGCTGGGCATGCCGGAGGTGCGCCTGGGCCTGCCGTCGGTCGTGGAAGCCGCCGTGCTGCCCACGCTGGTCGGCTGGGGCCGGGCCCGCGAAATGCTGATGGTGGGCGACAACTTCAGCGCCGAGGACGCGCTGCAGTGGGGCCTGGTCGAACGCGTGGTGCCGGCCGCCGAGCTCGACGCCGCCGTCGAGCGCTGGATCGACGGGCTGCTGCGCAACGGCCCGCAGTCGGTGCGCCGGCAGAAGGCGCTGATGCGCCGCTGGGAACGCCTGTCGCTGGACGAGGCGGTGCAGGCCGGCATCGACGCCTTCGCCGCCACCTGGGACACCGACGAACCGGTGCGGCTGCTCGGCGAGTACCGCGCGGCGCGCGAAGCCCACAAGCGATCGAAGTAGTCCGCGCGCGAGCGCCGCGCCGGTTCCGACGCTCCGAAGTCAACCCGCAGTCAACCCGCAACCCACCCGGAGACGACACGATGCAGGGACTGATGATGGACATGCCGCTGATGATCTCCTCGATCATCCGCTACGCGGCCGAATACCACGGCAGCACGCCGATCGTTGCCCGCACCATCGAAGGCGAGCTCTTCCGCTACGACTACCGCAGCGCCTATGCGCGCATCCAGCGGCTGGCGCACGCGATCGAGCGTCTGGGCATGGCGCCGGGCGACCGGGTGGCCACGCTCGCATGGAACACCCACCGCCACTTCGAGATGTTCTACGGCGTCACCGGCACCGGCGCCGTGCTGCACACCGTGAACCCGCGGCTGTATCCCGAGCAGCTCGTCTACATCATCAACCACGCCGAGGACCGGCTGCTGTTCGTCGATGGCGCCACGCTGCCGATCGCCGAGCAGATCGCACCGCGGCTCGAGACCGTGCAGGGCTACGTGATGATGTGCGCGCGCGAGCACATGCCCGCGTCGACCACGCTGCCCAACCTCCTGTGCTACGAGGATCTGCTCGCGGCGGAGCCCGACACCTACGTGTGGCCCGAGTTCGACGAGCGCAGCGCCTCCACCATCTGCTACACGTCCGGCACCACCGGCAACCCCAAGGGCGTCGTCTACTCGCACCGCGCGGCCATCCTGATGACGCTGCAGTTCATGGCCTTCGTGCATATGGGCTCGCGCAACGGCGGCCCTGAAGTGCTGATGCCGATGGCGCCGATGTTCCACGGCAACGCGTGGCAGTTCCCGTACCTCGCGCCGATGGCCGGCACGCCGCTGGTGCTGCCGGGCCGCAACTACGAACCCGACAAGCTCTACGAGCTGCTCGAGGGCGAGCGCGTGACGCTCACCTGCGGCGTGCCGACGTTCTGGCTGATCCTTACCGAATGGCTGGACCGCACCGGCAGGAAGTTCTCGACACTGCGCACGTCGCTGTCCAGCGGCTCCTCGCCGCCGCGCTCGCTGGTCGAGAAGATGGAGCGCGACTACGGCGTGCAGCTGATGCAGGCCTGGGGCATGACCGAAGTGATCGCCGGCAGCACCGCGCTGATGAAGCCCGGCACCGCCGACCTGCCGTTCGAGCAGCGCATCGACCAGCGGATGAAGTCGGGCCGCGCGATGTGGGGCAACCGTTACCGCATCGTCGACGACGCCGGCCGCGCGCTGCCGCACGACGGGGTCGCATTCGGCCACCTGCGCGTGAAGTCGCCGTGGGCCTGCTCGGCCTACCTGAAGAACGAAGGCGGCGACGCGCTCGACGAGGACGGCTGGCTGAAGACCGGCGACATCGCCACGATCGGCCCCGAGGGTCACATCTCACTGACCGACCGCTCCAAGGACGTGATCAAGTCCGGCGGCGAATGGATCAGCACGATCGAGCTCGAGAACATCGCGTCCGCGCATCCCGAGGTGCTGCAGGCGGCGGTGATCGGCGTCGCGCACCCGAAGTGGCAGGAGCGTCCGCTGCTGGTGGTGGTGCGGCGTACCGGCAGCACGCTCGACCGCGACACGCTGCTGGCGTTCATGCGCACCCGCACGGCCAGCTGGTGGGTGCCCGACGACGTGCAGTTCCTCGATCAGATGCCCGTGACCGGCACGGGCAAGATCTGGAAGCTGAAGCTGCGCGAGCAGTTCAAGGACTACGTGCTGCCGGAGGCGGCGACGCCGTCACGGTGAACGACCCCGGTGCGGGGCGCCCTGCGCGGGACGCGGAGCGCCGCCACCGGGCGGCGGGACGCCCCCCGACCCGGCGGCGGGGGCGCCCCCAGCGCCTTCAATACGCCTTCGTGCCCCGCGTGCGCGAGAACACCACCGCCAGCACCACCGCCGGCACCAGCACCGCGGCCGCGTAGAGCTCCATCTGCAGGTTGCTCAGCGGCAGGATCCCGCCGCCCGGCGTCGCCAGCAGGATGCCGCCCACCACCAGCAGCACGCGCAACGGCCACTCCAGCGCCCCGGTGCGGCGCAGGTCGCCGACGAACACCTGGTAGCCCTGGATGCCGCCGCAGATGAACAGGATGCCGATGCCCGCCATCGCAGAGAGGTACAGGCCTTCCATCCAGTCGCCCTGCAGCACCAGCGTCGGGTTCATCACGAAGAAGAACGGCAGGAAGTAGATGATCGAGCCCACCCACATCGACTCCCAGCCGGTCTTCATCGCCGGCGCCCCGGCGATGCCGGCGGCGGCGAACGACGCGATCGCCACCGGCGGCGTGATCGACGACAGCATGCCCCAGTAGAAGATGAACATGTGCACGGCCATCTTGTTCAGTCCGCTCTGCTCGAGCGCGGGCCCCACCAGCACGGCCAGGAAGATGTAGCAGGCGGTGGTGGTCAGGCCCAGGCCCAGCACCAGGCTGGTGAGCGCGGTCATGGCCAGCAGCAGCAGCGCGTTGTTGCCGGCGATGCGCAGCATGTCGCCCGCGAGGCTCGAGATGACGCCGGTCATCGAGAACGCGCCGATCAGCAGGCCGCAGCCGGCGAGGATGCCGATCAGCTCGACGAAGGTGCGCCCGTTCACCTCGAAGAACTTCAGCACGGTGCCGAAGTTCCACTTCTCCTTGTTGAACAGCTGGTTCAGCACGAGCAGCAGCACGGTCGCATAGAACGGCGCATGGCTCTCGCGCTTCATCACCAGCAGCATGAACACCAGCAGCGCGATCACGAACAGGTAGTACCAGCCCTCGCGGAACGTCTGGGTGAGCGTGGGCAGCTCCTCGCGCGGCAGCCCCTTCATGCCGTGACGCGCAGCGTACGAGTCGACCTGCATGAACAGCCCGAAGTAGTACAGCAGCGCCGGGATGATCGCCGCCAATGCCACCTCGCCGTAGCTGACGCCCAGGAACTGGGCGATCACGAAGGCGGTGGCGCCCATCACCGGCGGCGCCAGCACCGCGCCGGTCGACGCGCAGGCCTCGATGGCACCCGCGTACGTCGCACGGAACCCGGTGCGCTTCATCACCGGAATCGTCATCGTGCCGGCCGTCAGCACGTTCGAGACGATCGAGCCCGACATCATGCCCAGCAGCGCGCTGGCGAAGATGCAGACCTTCGCCGCACCGCCCCGGAACGTGCCGCACAGCGCGAACGACAGGTTGATGAAGAACTTGCCGGCGCCGGTCATCATCAGCGCGCTGCCGAACACCAGGAAACCGATGACGGTCTCCGCGAACGCCTGCACCGGAATGCCCAGCAGGCTCTCGGACGACAGCATGTGATAGGCGCTCGCCTGCTCGGCGGTCGACTGCTGACCGGACAGGGGTCCGAGCCAGGAGGCGCCCGCGAACAGCGGATACAGCGTGAACGGCAGGATCGACAGCAGCAGGCTCCAGCCGCCGGTGCGGCGCAGCCCCTCCATCAGCACCGCCCACATCAGGAAGCCGGCCCAGATCACCGGCTGCGGCGCGCCGGTGAACTCCCAGCCGAGCTCGGCGGCCTGCCGGATGTGAAGCATCAGGTACACCGACACCGCCGCCGTGACCACGAACAGCAGCGCGTCGTACCAGGGCACCCGGTCGAGCGGCGAGTTCGACGACGACGGGAAGATCAGGAACACGAACGGCAGCGTGACCAGCAGCAGGCCGTAGTAGTACTCGGTGTTCAGCGGCGTGAAGCCGACGAAGAACTTCAGCGTGAACTGCTGGTTCACGCACAGGAAGATCGTGAGGGCTGCGCTGACGATCAGCAGCCAGCGCCACACCCCCTTGAGGGAGCGGACGCGGGTGATCTCCGAGTCCTGTGGCGCGTTGTGCGGATCCTCGATCCGCAGGGGTTCAGTCGAAGATGACATCGAGTCCAGCCTTTTTGAGTGAATCTGCCCTGGCGGCGAGCCAGGCCTTGCGGAATGCGTCCTTGTCCTCCGGCGGATTCGCCTTGAGGAACGCGGTCCAGGCCGCCGCCAGCGTGTCCTGCCGCCTGATCAGCGCCTGGTTGTGCGCCTCGTGTTCGGGCTTCCACACCCCGGCTTCGCGGAACGCCTTCACGGCGCCCTCGTGGTACGGCAGCACCCAGGTGAAGTCCTGGCGCGACAGCTCGAGACCGGCGGCACCCGGCGCACCGTCCTTGTAGGCCGCGTAGTTCACGATCATCGACCGGGTGAGGTTGTAGATCAGGTCGACCGGCTGCGCCGCGTAGGCCATGAAGATCGGGTACGGATACGACGGGATCTCGGCGGGGTTCTGGGCGCTCAGGCCGGGGCCGCAGGTCGTCTTGTGCGGCACGTAGTAGGGGGCCAGCTTGCGCACCCGCTCCCAGCCCGCCTTGTCCGACGACGGCGTGGCCGGATACATGAGCCCGCGCGGCGACGCCTCGGCTTCCTTGGCCTGGCCGGAGATCGTCGAGGCGATGGCGGCGTCGATCTCGTTGTTGATCACGCCCTTCCACATCGCACCGTAGCTGGAGAATTCGACCAGCTTCACGTCGGAGGGCTTGAGGTTGCCGAACGCCAGCACGGCGAAGGCGTTCTGGTTCAGCGCCGGCGAACCCACGACGACACCGACGCGCTTGCCCTTCAGGTCCTTGACCTCCTTGACGCCGGTGTCCTTGGCGACGCCCAGCGACACCGCGTTGCAGTCGGTGGCCGCCAGCATCAGGCGCAGCGGCTGCGGCCCCCATTCGCGGGTGGCGAACTCGAACACGGCCTCCTGGGCGAAGTAGCTGCCCACGCCCATCGCGGACGCCTGCGCCCGGTTCGCACGCAGCGGCGCCAGGCGCGCCACGTCGTTGCCGGCGGGCAGCACGCGCAGGTCGGTGCCGTGCTTGTCCTTCAGTGCCTTGCCCACTGCCACGGCCATGTTGAAGCCGGACGAGCCCGTGTCGTACGCGGTCAGCGTGAGGTTGGGCGGCAGCCTGATGTCCTGGGCGGAAACGCCGGGGCCCACGGCAAACGTCATGGCGGCGACCGCGGTCGCGAAAAGCGCTTTCATGAGATCTCTCCTCCGGGTGCAGGGCGGCCCGGACCGGGGCGGCCAGGGCGGATGGCGACGCGTCGTCGTGCGGGCGGCCTGCGGGCGCGGGCCGGGCGCTGCGCGCGTTCTTGTGGCCGGCGATGATAGCGCGCGCCCCGCGTCCACCCCAGACGGGCATGCCCGGGGGCGGCCCGATCACCGCAGGCGGCTCAGCGCCGTGCGACCTCCCCGCTCGCCTGCAGGAAGATCGCCGACACGTCGAGGCCGCCGAGTTCGGCGCGGCGTGCCGCCTGCATCTGGCTGCGCACCAGCGACGAGATCGGCACCGGGCGATCGACCTCCTGCGCCAGAGCCAGGAAGTAGCGCAGATCCTTCTCCATCAGCCCCAGCTGGAACTGCGGCGAGAACTCGCGCGCATACATCTTCGGGATCTTGGTCTTCATCAGGCGGCAGCCGGCCGCGCCTTCGGTCAGGATGTCCATCGCGCCGGCCTGGTCGATGCCGGCGGCCTGCGCGACCGAGATCGCTTCGGCGATCGCGGCGTTCATCGTGCCCGACAGCATGTTGTTGATCAGCTTGATCGTGGCGCCCGCGCCCGATCCGCCCATCAGCCGCGCCATGCGGCCCATCGCGTCGAACAGCGGCCGGGCGCGCTCGAACACCGCGGCGTCGCCGCCGACCATGAACACCAGCTCGCGCCCGCGTGCCTGCGGAATGCTGCCGGACACCGGCGCGTCGAGATGCAGCACGCCGTGCGCGGCGGCGGCGGCCGCGACCTCGCGCACCATCGCCGGCGTGTTGGTGCTGCAGTCGACGATCACCGCGTCGCGGCGCGCCGTCGTCAGCCCCCCCTGATCGCCCAGCATCACGGCACGCGTCGCGTGGTCGTCGGCCACCATCGACACGATGAAGTCGGCGCCGGCCGCGGCGTGCGCCGCGCTGTCGCAGACCACGCCACCGTCCCGGGCGAACGCCGTGCACTTGGCGCGGTCCCGGCTCCAGACCCGCAGCGCGAAGCCGGCGCCGCGCAGGTTCGCGGCCATGGCCGAGCCCATCGCGCCCAGCCCGATGAAAGCGATCGTCGTCATTGCGGGTCTCCCCCGTGAATTCCCGAGCGCGCAATGTAGCAGGCCGCACCACCCCAGGATTTTTGTCCGTCGAAATACGAAATGCGCTGCCGCTTGACGCGCGAGCGGAGCGCGTCAGAATGGGGATCACAGAAGAAAACACCCGCGAGGAGACCCGCATGAGCATCACCATACAGGCGATCACCGACGGCTTCGCCGCCGAGATCGGCGACGTCGACCTGTCGGCCCCCCTGGACCCCGCCACGGTCGACGCACTGCGCCAGGCCTTCTGGAAGTACTCCGTGCTGGTGTTCCCGGACCAGCACCTGAGCGTCGACCAGCACCTGGCGTTCGCAAAGCTCTTCGGCCCGCTGGAGACCTCGATCGGGGTCTATCGCGCCGATTCGCCGCTGCGCGTGCGCCCCGAGATCGCCGACGTCTCCAACCTGAACACCCACGACCAGATCTGGGACGCGAACAGCCGGCTGCGCATGTTCCAGCTGGGCAACCGGCTGTGGCACACCGACAGCTCGTTCAAGTACCTGCCCGCCCGGGCGTCGCTGCTGTATGCGCGCTCGATCCCGCCGATCGGCGGCCACACCGAGTTCGCCGACCTGCGCGCCGCCTACGACGCGCTGGACGCCGACACCAGAGCCCGGCTCGACGGCCTGATCGCCGTCCATTCCATCTTCACCTCGCGCGCCCGTCTGGGGTTCACGAACTTCACCCAGCAGGAGCGCGAGGCGCTGCCGCCGGTGCCGCAGATGGTCGTGCGCACGATCCCCGAGAACGACCGCCGGTCGCTGTATCTGGCGTCGCATGCCGGAGAAATCGTCGGAATGTCGCCCGAAGAGGGGCGCGCACTGCTCGACGGGCTGGTCGAACATGCCACTCGGCGGCAATTCGTCTACACCCACCGCTGGCGCGTGCACGATCTCGTGATCTGGGACAACCGCTGCACGATGCACCGTGGAACCGATTTCGACGACCTGCGCTGGCGGCGCGACATGCAGCGCGCCACCGTCTCCGACGTCGCCAACTCCTGCGAGCAGGCGGGCGTGCAGTCGATCGCGCACTGATCCGGCCGCAGCGCCGGGCATCCGCCGGCGGGCGGGCATGGCGCCGGACGTCCGCCGCGGGTCGGCGCCGTCAGGCGGCGCATGACGCCCGTCGACATGCCCCGCGCATCCCCGCCGGAGGGGTCTCTGCCGACAGGGGCTCCGTCGGTGGCGTCTGCGCCTGGGGCGTCTGCGACGGTGGCGTCGCCATCAGACGCCACGCCGTCGCCGTCGGCGCGTGCGCAGGCCACCGCGGAACAGCTCGAGCGCGTGCTCGCGCACGGGCGCTCGGGTGCGATCGCCTCGCTGCTCGTGTCCCTGCTGACCCTGGCGGCGCTCTGGTCGTCGGTCGATCACGGGGCGCTGCTGGCGTGGTTCGCCGGCACGAACCTGCTCGGCCTGGCGCGCTTCGGCGCAGGCGTGGTGGCGGGCCGCACCGGGGTGCAGCCCGAGCGCACGGCGTTCTGGCATCGCGTGTGCATCGCGATCGGCGTCACCTCGGGCCTGCCCTGGGCCGTGGTCGCCACGGCGCTCTTTCCGGTCGGCCACAGCGACCTGTACTTCATCGTCGCCTTCCTGCTCGTGGGCATGCCCGCGGGGGCGCTCACCAGCTTCGGCCCCTGGTTCCCGGCCTACGCCGCGTACGTCGTCAGCAGCGTGGCGCCGTTCTCCATCTGGCACCTGCTGTCGCACGACACGGCCTTCATCGTCACGGGCGCGGCCGGGTTCGTGTTCGGCGGATTCCTGCTGCGCGAAGGCTGGTCGAGCGCGCGCGCCGTGCGCCGCAACGTGCTGCAGCGGGTGCAGCTGGAGGAGATGGCCGCGTCGCTCACCCAGGCGCGTGACGCGGCCGACGCGGCGAGCCGGGCGAAATCCAGCTTCCTGGCGAACATGAGCCACGAGATCCGCACGCCGCTGAATGCGGTGATCGGCATGAGCGACCTGCTCGTCGACGGCACGCGCGAGCCCGAGACCCGCGATTCGGCACGCATCATCCGGCAGTCGGCCTTCTCGCTGCTGGGCATCATCAACGACGTGCTCGACCTCAGCCGGATCGAGGCCGGGCGCCTCGACCTGCGCCCCGAGCCGGTGGCGCTGCATGGCCTGCTCGAGCAGATCCGCACCATGTTCCAGCCCGAGGCCGACCGCAAGGGACTGCGCTTCGCGTTCTCGGTCGCGCCCAACCTGCCCGCCCGGATCGTCACCGACCCGGTGCGGCTGCGGCAGATCGTCGTGAACCTGGTGGGCAACGCGATCAAGTTCACCGATCGCGGCCTGGTGTCGGTGCAGGTCGACGGCGAGGTCACCGGCCCGTCCGGCTGGACGCTGCGGGTGGAGGTCGCGGACACCGGCGCCGGCATCCCCGCCCACGCGCATGCCGCACTGTTCAAGTCGTTCTCGCAGGTCGACAACTCCGCCACCCGCCGCCACGGCGGCTCGGGCCTCGGACTGCGGATCTGCGCGGAGCTCGTCGCCATGATGGGCGGCCGCATCGCATTCGACAGCACCGAGGGGCAGGGGTCCAGCTTCCGGTTCACGATTCCGGTCTCGGTGCCCGACGACGACCGGCTCACCGTGCCGGAGGCGACGCCCGAGCGTGCGCCCGTGGCCTCCGCCCCGAACGCCCTGACGCGCGCGCACGTGCTCGTCGTGGAGGACAACCCGGTGAACCTGATGCTGGCCACCCGCATGCTGCAGTCGCTCGGCTGCACGGTCGCGACGGCCGAGTCCGGCGATGCCGCGCTGCGTGCGCTGGAGTGCGGACGCTTCGATCTGGTCTTCATGGACTGCCAGATGAGCGGCATGGACGGCTTTGCAGCCACCCGCGCCTGGCGCGCGCGCGAAGCGGCGACCGGCGGACACGTGCGGATCGTCGCCCTCACCGCCAACGCGATGGAGGGCGACCGCGACCGCTGCCTGGCCGCCGGCATGGACGACTACCTGACCAAGCCGTACGTGCGCGAACAGCTCCGCGCGGTGCTGGTACGCCACTGCGCCCCGGACACGCTCCCGGCGTAGCCCGGCCGCGCCGCGGCGCCGGAGGCGTCCGCGCCCGGGCGACGTCGCCGATGGGTGGATGGATGTACAGCACCTGGGCTACCATCCCACCCATGTCCATCGACCTCTCCGCCCAAGACGCAGGGCTGGCGCCGGGGTCCCGCGCCACCCCGGCCGACGCCGCAGCCGACCTTCTCGAGCACCTGAACACCCGCCAGCGCGCCGCCGTCGTCCACGGCGGACCCGGGCCGTCGGGCCGGTTCGAGGCGGGCCCGCTGCTGGTGATCGCCGGCGCCGGCACCGGCAAGACCGCCACGCTCGCCCACCGCGTGGCGTGGCTGACGCTGCAGGGCGTCGACCCGCAGCGCATCCTGCTGCTGACGTTCAGCCGGCGCGCCGCCCAGGAGATGACCCGCCGCGCCGAGACCATCGCGGCGCGCGCACTGGCGGCTGCGCGCGGCGCAGGCGCCGCCGGCGGCGGCACCGCGGCCCTGCGGCTGCCTTGGGCGGGCACGTTCCATTCCATCGGCGCGCGTCTGCTGCGCATGCACGCCGCGACGGTCGGCCTCGACGCCGCCTTCGGCGTCCTCGACCGCGGCGACGCCGCCGATCTGATCGACGTCGTCCGCCACGAGCTCGGCCTGTCGGCGCGCGATCGCCGGTTCCCGCGCAAGGACACCTGCCTGGCCATCTATTCGCATCGCGTCAACACCGGCTGGCCGCTCGAACGGGTGCTGGCGCAGGTGTTCCCGTGGTGCGCCGAATGGGCCGACGACCTGCGGGCGCTGTTCCGCGCCTACGTGGCCCGCAAGCAGGCGCATGCCGTGCTCGACTACGACGACCTCCTGCTCTGGTGGCATTCGGCGCTGCACGAGGAGGACGGCCGCCCCTCGGCGCTGGCGCGCGAGATCGGCGCACGCTTCGACCACGTGCTGGTCGACGAATATCAGGACACCAACGTGCTGCAGGCGCAGATCCTGCTCGCCCTGAAGCCCGACGGCGCCGGCGTCACCGTCGTCGGCGACGACGCGCAGTCCATCTACGGCTTTCGTGCCGCCGACGTGGGCAACATCCTCGAGTTCCCCGAGCGCTTCGACCCCCCGGCGCAGCGCATCACCCTCGACTGCAACTACCGCTCGGTGCAGCCGGTGCTCGACGTGGCCAACGCCCTCATCCGCCAGAGCGAACGGCAGTACCCGAAGACCCTGCACGCACAGCGCGGCCCCGGCGCCGCACCGCGCCTGGTCACCGTGCTCGACGAGCGCGCGCAGGCCGACTACGTGATCGACGAGGTGCTGGCGCAACGCGAGACCGGCGTGCCGCTGAAGCAGCAGGCGGTGCTGTTCCGAAGCAGCCACCACAGCGACCTGCTCGAGGTCGAGCTGGTCCGGCGCAACATCCCGTTCGTCAAGCACGGCGGCCTGAAGTTCCTCGAAGCCGCCCACATCAAGGATCTGCTCGCCCTGCTGCGCTGGGCCGACAACCCGCGCAACGGCATCGCCGCCTTCCGCGCGCTGCAGCTGATCGCGGGCATCGGCCCGGCCACCGCGCGGCGCGGGTTCGAGCACGTGCAGCAGGCAGGCGGGCTCAACGCCCTCGGCACGTTCGCCGCCCCCGCCGCCGCCGCGGGCGACTGGCCCGGATTCGTCGTGCTGATGCGCGCGCTCTCGGCGCCCGGCTGCCCGTGGGCGGGACAGGTCGAACAGGCGCGCCGCTGGTATCAGCCGGTGCTCGAGCAGCGCTTCGACGACGCCGGCGTGCGCGCGGCCGACCTCGAGATGCTGGCGACGATCTCCGCGCAGTTTCCCAGCCGCGAACGCTTCCTCACCGACCTCACGCTCGACCCGCCGTCGGCCAGCGGCGACCTGGCCGGGACGCCGCTGCTCGACGAGGACTACCTGATCCTGTCGACCGTGCACTCGGCCAAGGGCCAGGAATGGGATTCGGTGTTCGTGCTCAACGTCGCCGACGGCAACTTCCCCAACGAATACGCAACCGGTTCGCAGGCCGGCATCGAAGAGGAGCGCCGGCTGCTGTACGTGGCGATGACCCGCGCGCGCAACCGGCTGCACCTGGTCGAGCCGCAGCGCTACCACGTCACCCAGCAGCCGCGCTTCGGCGCCGAGCACGTGTACGGCGCGCGCAGCCGCTTCCTGACCGGCGCCGTGCTCGCCGCCTGCGAACGCGTGGGCCGCGTGCCGGACGCCGGCGCGCCCGATCCGTCGGGCCTGCGCCCGGGGGCCGGCGATCCGCCGGTCGACGTCGCCGCGCGCCTGCGCGGCATGTGGTGACCCTGAACCGCCGGAACGAACGCAGCAGGCGGCGTCTCTGGCAGACTTCACGGTGCCCCGCCGGACGCACCAGCGCGGGGCATCGCACCGGAGCCCCCCTTTGAGCATGAACGACCCGGGCGCAGCCCGCCCGCCCGCACGCCCCTCTGCCACGGCGACATCGCCGGCCGACCCGCCCGCCCCGCACGTGTCCACGACGCCGGCCGCCGCGTCGGGCGTCGACCTCATCGACTCGCGCTACGCATGGCTGCGGCTGATGATCAGCCTTGCGCTGATGACCATCTCGGGCTGCGGCATGTACGCGGTGGTGGTCGTGCTGCCCGCGGTGCAGGCGGAGTTCGGCGTCGCGCGGTCGGCGGCGTCGCTGCCGTACACCATGACGATGATCGGCTTCGGCATCGGCGGCATCGTGATGGGGCGCCTGTCCGACCGCTTCGGCGTCACGGTGCCGCTGATGATCGGCGCGGTGGTGCTGTCGCTCGGCTTCGTGGCCGCAGGCTACGCCGGCAGCCTCTGGACGTACACGCTGGCCCAGGGCCTGATGATCGGCCTGCTCGGCGCGTCCGCCACGTTCGGCCCCCTCGTCACCGACACCTCGTTCTGGTTCCTGCGCCGGCGCGGCATCGCGGTGGCCATCTGCGCCAGCGGCAACTACCTGGCCGGCGCCGTGTGGCCGCCGATCATCCAGCACTTCGTCGAGACGGTGGGCTGGCGCCAGACCTACGTCGGCATCGGCGTGTTCTGCCTGCTGACGATGCTGCCGTTGTCCCTGCTGATGCGCAGGCCGGTGCCCAAGACCACGGCGGCCCCTTCGGGCGCCACGGCGTCGGCGGTGGCGGCCGCCATCGAGTCGCGCACACGCCCGCTGGGCATGTCACCGGGCGCGCTGCAGTGGCTGCTCGCCGTGGCCGGCGTCGCCTGCTGCGTGGCGATGTCGATGCCGCAGGTGCACATCGTCGCGTACTGCGGCGACCTCGGCTACGGCGCCGCGCGTGGTGCCGAGATGCTCGCCGTGATGCTGGGCTTCGGCGTGGTCAGCCGGCTGATCTCCGGCGTCATCTGCGACCGCATCGGCGGGCTGCGCACGCTGCTGCTCGGCTCGGTGCTGCAGGGGGTCGCACTGCTGCTGTTCCTGCCGTTCGACTCGCTGGTCTCGCTGTACGTGATCTCGGCGCTGTTCGGCCTCTTCCAGGGCGGCATCATCCCCGCGTACGCGATCATCGTGCGCGAGCACTTCTCGCCCGCGGAGGCCGGCGCACGGGTGGGCGTGGTGCTCACGGCCACCCTGCTGGGCATGGCGCTGGGCGGCTGGATGTCCGGTGTGATCTTCGACTTCACGGGCTCCTACGACGCCGCGTTCGTCAACGGCATCGCCTGGAACCTGCTGAACGTGACGATCGCGGTGATGCTGCTGCGCCGGTCGGGCTGGCGCCCGGGTTCGTTCGGGCGCCGCGCGGT
>ENA-UPTA01001628-UPTA01001628.1-activated-sludge-metagenome-genome-assembly--contig:-NODE-1628-length-24710-cov-44.451673_pt1 | contig 24710 bp, 14 predicted proteins | sample MGYA00238184_ERZ773361 | MGnify/ENA primary metagenome ERZ773361 (study PRJEB29100, sample SAMN05720205) | activated sludge metagenome | isolation source: anaerobic digester from wastewater... | reverse complement strand
GCTTATCCCGGGATGATCGACAGCTATTCCTGGCTGGGCCTGGAGGAAATCAGCGGTGTCCGGGCGACGGTTGATAATCGCGAAACAGGCCGGGTTAATCCTCAGGTCAAAGCTATTGAAGCTCTCCGTTATGATTCAATGCACATCCCGATTGCCCGGGCTAACGGTATCGTCGCAGCGGTAGTAGCTCCCAGCGGCGGGCTAATCTCGGGTCAAAGCACTCTGATCAAGCTGGATGGTTGGACCAACCGGGAAATGGTCATCAAAGAATCGCTGGCCATGATCATTGAACTTCCCGCCATCAGACGAAGTCGTGGTGGGTTCTCTGGTTTTAGAGGCCAACAACCTCAGGTCACTACCGAAAAGACTCTCGATGAACTGCGGCAGATTTTCAAGAAAGCCCGGATGTATGAGAAAAGAAGAGAAGCGGCCCGCAAAAATAGCCTCCTCCCGCTACCGGAGTTTGATGAGGCCAGCCACTTTCTCCTCCCGGTAGTTAAAGGCGAATTGCCGGTCATTTTCTCAGTTCATGCCGATAAAGATATCCTTCAGACCATTAAATTTGTTCAGGAGGAAAAAATAAAGGCGATTTTCTATGGAGTCGAACAGGGTTTTAAAGTTGCCCAAGAAATCAAGGAAGCAGGCATTCCCTGTATTATCGGTTCTCTCTACAGCCTGCCACCCGTCTGGGAAGATGGCTATGATGCTCTGTTCTTAAATCCAGTCATTCTCAATCAGGCTGGAGTCAAGATTGCTTTTTCTTCCTCCAGTGCCAGCACCGCCAAGGACCTCCCCTACCAGGCAGCTAAAGCAGCCGCCTTCGGATTAAAGCCGGAAGAAGCACTGAAAGCAGTGACCATTTACCCGGCAGAAATCTTTGGTGTGGACAAATTGCTGGGTAGCCTTGAACCAGGCAAAACCGCCAGTCTTGTCCTGGCTGACGGAGACCTTCTCGAACTCGGAACAAAAATTCAGAAAGTTTTTATTGATGGAAAAGAAGTCTCTCTTGAGAACCGATATACTGAACTCCTTAAAAAATTCGAACAAAGAGAGGTAAATAAATAGAAAGATAGAAAGTCAGTGGAGTAAGACATGAAGGACCGGGTGGGAGAGCTTCTGGTCGGACTCGACCTTGGCGTCGAGTCGGTGAAGCTTGCCATTCTGAATGATCGTCATCAAGTTATCAAAAAAGATCTGGAGCCAGTTAAAGGTCAGCTTTTACAGGCACTAAATAATCTTATTTATAGAAATTTCAGCCAGACCTCAGATGATGGATTATTCGTAGCTGTGACCGGCGCCGGCCAGAATAGTTTTATCTTTCCCGAAAATGTTATAAAGGTCAATGAAATTTCTGCTCTGGCTTATGGCTCGAGTCTGATTTTCCCTCGGGCCAGATCTGTTTTTGATATCGGGGCAGAAAGCGCCCGCTGGGTGGAAATTAAGCCAGGTTCATCTCAAGAACCATTTCCAGAGATAATCGATTTCTCACTCAATGAAAGATGCGCTGCTGGCACCGGTCTTTTCCTGGAAAAACAAGCCTATCGCCTGGGTTTAACCATAGAGGAATTCTCGGCTCTGGCTGCCCGGGCCAGGAAAGGGGCACCGGTGGCCGGTCGCTGTAGTGTCTTTGCTAAATCAGATATGATTCATCTCCAGCAAAAAGGCGTACCGGTGGAAGAAATAGCCTATGGGGTCTGCCTGGCTCTGGTCAGGTCAGTTACCTCTTCTCTCCTTAAAAGTAAATCCTGCCTCTTGCCCGTGGTCCTGGCCGGAAACACCATCAGAAATCATGGCCTTATCAGGGCCTTTAAGCAGCTCCTCAAAACAGGAGAGAGTGAGCTCATTTATTCTGAACTGTCACCCTACCTGACTGCCATCGGTGGGGCCATCCTGGCCGAAATTAAAAAAGAAGATAACAAACCTATCTCAGCCGGCGATTTTCAAGAAAAAACCAGGCCGCGCCTCGAAATGAAGGTTTTTGATCTGCAGCCGCTGGGTGAATTAACGGCCATCCCGGCCACCGAACCAGACCGGGTGTTCACCTCCCAGGTCAAAGGTTATCTCGGCCTTGACGTTGGTTCGGTCAGCACCAATCTGGTAGTCATGGCTGAAAATGCTGAAATATTAAGCGGTGTTTATCTCCCTACCAGAGGGCAACCTCTGGAGGTAATCAAGGAAGGACTGGCCACAATTTTATCAAGATTTCATGGCGGTCTGGAAATCCTCGGTATCGGAACTACCGGCAGCGGCCGCTACTTAGCCGGGCGGCTCGTCAAAGCCGATATCATTAAAAATGAAATCACCAGCCAGATGAAAAGTGCTGTTCATTATTTTCCCGAGGTTGATACCATCTTTGAAATTGGCGGCCAGGATTCCAAATTTATCCAGGTTGAGCAGGGCCGGGTCATTGATTTCAATCTGAATAAAATCTGTGCGGCTGGTACCGGCTCCTTTCTGGAAGAACAAGCCAGCCAGCTTGGCTTTAAAGTCGAGGACGATTTTGCCCGCCTGGCTTCTCTCTCCACCCGGCCTTATAATCTCGGCAGCCGCTGCACGGTTTTTATGGAATCGGAGCTTCTGCAAGCAGTGACCCGCAACGAGCCTCTGCCTGACCTGGTGGCCGGTCTGGCCTATTCAATAGCCCGGAATTATCTGGAAAAAGTGGTCGAACGAAGGCCGGTCGGTCAGCATATTGTTTTTCAGGGAGGAGTGGCCTCCAATCCGGCAGTAGTTAAAGCTTTTTCACTTCTCCTCGACCGTCCAATCAAAGTCCATCCTTATCAGCGGCTATCGGGGGCCATCGGAGCGGCACTCGAAGCCCGGGAGGTTGTAAAAAAAGTCGGTAAAAAGTCACCCGGCCTTAATGATATCCGCCAGATCCTTCACCAATCTTTTGAACCAAGAAGTTTTGAATGTCAGATTTGCTCCAACCGCTGCCAGGTCATCTCGATTGAAACAGGAAAGGAAAAAGTCTTTTTTGGCGACATCTGCGAGCGTTACACCTCGACCCTGGCCGGGGAAAATCCGGCTGCTGATTTTCATAACCCTCTTATTTTCAGGAAGAAACTAGTGGACGAACTCCTGTCCACCAATGCTGGTAGTGGGCTGACCATCGGCCTACCGCGCGGTTCAGCCTGGCAGGAGTTTTTGCCTTTCTGGATATCTTTCTTTTCCAATCTGGGCTATAGGGTCAAGTTGCCGCCTGAAACCAACTCTGAAATCCTGGAGTCCGGGCTCAGGCTGCAGCCAGCTGAAATCTGCCTCCCGATAAAAATAGTTTCGGGCCAGATTAAATTTCTCCAGGCCGACCCGGAAGTTGACCTGGTTTTTGTGCCCAGTCTGGTTGATTTTCATGCCTGGAAAAAAGAATCTTTTTACTTTTGCCCATATACAGAACATCTCCCTCACATGCTGCCAGGAGAGATAAGGAATAAACTACTGACGGCCCCGGTTTATTTAGCGCCTGATGCCAGGAGCCGGAAAGCAACCTTCAAAAATCTGTCTGAATGCCTTAAACTCCCTACAGAAAGAATCAAGGAAGCCTGGCTATCAGCCTGGCAGGTTCAAATCAAATTTAACCAGAAACTGAAAAAACAGGGAGAAACCCTTTTTAGAGAAGCAAATCTGGCCAGAAAGCCGGTCTGGGTCATTGCCGGCCGGCCTTATCTTCTCTACGATAACTTTTTTAACCTTAATCTCTGGTTTCATTTAGAAAAGCTGCGAGTGACGGCCATCCCGATGGATTACCTGCCAGTTGAGGAAATCAGACTGGCCGACATTCCGCTCGAAGGCTCTGATATTCCTCCCTGGAGATATCCCCAGAACATCTTAAAATCAGCTACCTGGTGCCGCCAGACAGGAGTCTTTCCTGTTTTTCTCAGCAATTACGGCTGCGGGGTGGATGGCTTTGCAGTCAAACATCTGAAAAACCTCATGGAAGATATCCCTTATCTGCTGCTCGAGTTCGATGAACATCGAGCCGAAGCAGGACTAATTACCCGCCTGGAAGCTTTTGTTGATGAAATCAGCCAGTCTGGGAGCCATTCCAGAAAATCAACTTCAATAAAAAATGCAGTTGATCCAGAAAATCTACCAATAGAAGAGCTCCAAAAATATCCTTTCAAAATCCCTTATTTTGCTGACCACGCTCTGGCTTTTGCCGGTGCGATGAAAAAAGCGGGTATGCAAGCTGAGGTTTTGCCCCCGCCTGACAAAACAAGCCTTGAGCTCGGCGAAAAATATACCTCCGGCAAAGAATGTCATGCCTTTTCTTTTCTACTCGGAGATCTTTTAAAACTGGCTTTAAAAAGCACTGACCGTGAGCCTCAGATCTTCTTTTTCCCCGGCGCCCGTTATTCCTGCCTTCTCCAGCAATATGGCCCTGCCATGCGCAATCTGCTGCTGGAACTTGGCAAGAAACACATAATGGTTTTAACTCCTAGCCTCGAATACATCTGGAAGCTGGTCGGCTTTGACGGGTTAAAAAGCCTCTGGCAGGGGCTGGTAGCCATTGACCGGCTGAATAGAATCGCCTGCCACCTGCGTCCCTACGAGCTTAATCGCGGTGAGACGGCTATGGCTTTTAACAGAGGCCTTAAATTGATCGAAGATGGACTGGCCACTGACCAGCTAAAGGCCAATCTGGAAAAAATCAAATCTGATTTTAAAAATATAAAAGTCAGGCAGGAAGACAGGCCGATCATCGGGGTGGCTGGCGATATTTACACCCGTCAGAACTATTTTGCCAATAATTACCTGTTCGAAAGGCTGGAAGCGCTGGGCTGTGAAGTCTGGCCGTCACCCTTTATAATTGAAGAAGTTGATTTTACTTTTAGCCGCGGACTGTATGAGACTTTATCTGAAGGGAAATTGATACATAGCCTGGCCTTTGCTGGCTTAAATCTAATTAAAGAACGCAAGAGGCGACAGGTGCAAAGGAAACTCGAGGTGACCGATCTCGAGATTAGAGAACCGGATTTTAAAGAGCTGGTCAAATTTACCACGACTTATCTTAATTATGATAACAACCAGAGCCTCTTTTTAAACGTGGCCAGAATGGTTGATTTTGCTCGCCAGGGAGCTGATGGCCTGATGAATGTAATCTGCTTTAACTGTATGTTAGGCCTGACCTCAGCTGCCATTTCTTCTCGAATCAAAAGCGATTTTGAGAATCTGCCGATACCAACTCTGATTTATGGTGAGACGGAAAACACCAGCGCCAGCAGCCGACTGGAAGCCTTTGTCGAACAGGTTAAAGCCAGATACAGGAAGAAAAAATTAAACCAGGCTTTTAACCCTGATAGATATTGATTGACCGGCTTGGCCCTAAACCTCAAATAGAAGTCAGAACGACGGCAATTATACCCGTCAGGAAGACGCCATCAAAAGTCCCGGCTCCACCAATAGAAGCTACCGGTGCTCCCAGCTCGGGTATTTTTTTAAGGTTCAACAAATCAGCTCCGACTAGCGTTCCCAGCGTGCCAGAAACATAGGCTATGACCGGGGCAGATTGAAAACCATCAGGCGAGATAAGCGAAACGAGAAAAGCCACTAAAGCGGCCACCAGCGGCGGAAAGAGAGCCGGAGTAGCGATACCAAGGCCTTTGACCGGCCGGGCCACTCTGTTAACCAGAAAGGTCACTATGCCCGTGGCTATAACAAACTCCCAGAAAAGGCCTCCCCAGTGGAAAAGGAGGTATAGACTTATCAGTGACGGAATAATCGCACCGCCCATATTGATGGCCAGAACTGTTGTTTCACTGGCTGCTGCCACCGGTACCTGAAACTTCCAGCCGTAAAAATTTACTACCTGTCCCTCCATCATCTGCCCGGAGTGAAGCTTTTTTATGGGAATATTAATGCCACTGCCAATTAAAGTCAGAAAAAGCAGGGTAAAAACTAAATCCGGCGGAATGCCCAGCCTCTGGAAGGCAAAGGAAATAACTCCCAGTTTCAGGAAAAAGAACAACCCGCCAAGAAGAATAAAGTAGCCAATCAAGAAAAAAAGGAGTACGGGTAAAAAAAACATTGGCCTTTACACCTCACTCTTGAAATGGCTCTTCTTAATAATACACTCATCAGCCAATAATAAAAAGGAATTAAGTTTAAAGCTCGAAGCTCTGTCTGAAAAGCAGACAGTTCGTTGAGAGCCGGTCTGAAAAGACAAATAATCAAAATATTATGCTGGCGATGAAAATATTATTCAGGTCATCTACCAAATCGACTTAATAAATAATAGAATCTATCCTATTTAAAATTCACAAAGAGGTAGTAAGAAATGCAGGTCAAGGTGCTAAAAGGAAAAGTCAGGCTAATTTCCATCACAGTTATGCTGACTGTTCTGTTTATCCTGGTTCCGGCCGAAGCAGCCAGGGTTAAAAATGTCATCCTGCTTATTGGTGACGGGATGGGAGTAAGCACCATGAGCTTAGCTCGCTGGTACAAAGATGGTCAGCCTTTGAGCTGGGATAAATATGTCTCCGGTCTGGTCAGGACCTATTCCGCTGATGATCCGATTACCGACTCGGCGGCTGCTGCTACCGCTATGGCTACAGGTCACAAAACGAAAACTGGCTTTCTGAGTGTCCTGCCTGATGAGATGGATAGAGCTCCGGCTGCCACCGTCCTGGAAGGGGCGAGATTGAGGGGTAAATCAACCGGCCTGGTCGTTACCTGTAACATCCAGCATGCCACTCCGGCTGCCTTCGCTGCTCACTATCCCCGCCGCTCCGATTACGAAGCTATCTGTGAACAAATGGTTTACAACCAGGTGGATGTTCTTCTGGGCGGCGGACTGAAGTATTTTACAGGAAGAAAAGATGGCGAAGACCTGCTCCAGGTGCTCAAGCAGAAAGGCTATGCCATCATTACCAGCCCCGAAGAGTTGAAGTCAACCAGCAGCTCAAAGCTGGCCGGGCTTTTTGCTGAAGTAGATTTGGCTTATGACCTTGACCGCGATCCAACCAAAGAGCCTTCATTAGCTGAAATGACCGAGGTGGCTATAAATCTTTTGTCCAGAAACAAAAAGGGCTTTTTCCTGATGGTCGAAGGCAGCAAAATAGACTGGGCTAACCATGACCATGACCCGGTGGCCTCAGTGACGGATATGATGGCTTTTGACCGGGCAGTCAAAGTAGCTCTCGACTATGCCCTCAAAGAAAGGAACACGGTAGTAATAGTGGTGGCTGACCATTCAACTGGCGGCCTGACCATCGACAATGACCAGAGCTTCTCAAAATCCGAAAGCAAAAGAATAGGTGATTTTGTCAATCCTTTAAAAGCGGCCAGCCTAAGTGCCGAAGGTCTGGAAAAGCTTCTTCGGCCAGATATGACCGAGGTTGAAGTCAAAGCCATCGTCAATGATCGTTATGGCCTCACCGACCTGACTGAAGAAGAGCTTAAGGTGATTATGGATTATCTGGCCAGAGCTGCCACAAATCCAAAGCAGTCTGGAAAACTTAAATCTATCATCGGCCCAATGATAAGTAAAAGGGCCATGATTGATTGGACAACCAGCGGTCATACTGGAGAGGAAGTTGCCCTGGCTGTTTACCATCCAGAAGGACTGAGGCCAGAAGGGGTCATTGAAAATATAGATATTGCCCGTTATGTGGCCGGGTTAATGCAGATAAATCTTGAGGCAATAACCAGGGAGTATTTTATTGAAGCTGAGGCAGCCTTTAAAGCTAAAGGAGCCCAGGTTGAATTAGATGTGGCTACTGATCCAGCCAACCCAGCGTTGAAAGTCAAAAAGGGCAACCGGAGCTTCATCATTCCAGCCAACAAGGATTTCGTGGAAATGAACGGAACCAAAATCCAGACCAGGCTGATCAACGTCTATAACGGGAAAAATTTCTACGTCTCTCGTCAGGTCCTTAACCTGCTAGAAAACTAGGGACACAATCTATATTTCCTATTTTTTTCTGGTCAATTCTTGAGAAAAGAAAATACATTTCCCCTTTCCCTACCCGGTGGAAAATCTCGAGCAAGCTGGCCTGCGAAGTTATAAAAAGACGGCGATATTTTGACTCGGGCTATATTCAACAATCAGGCAGACGAAATATTTTAGCCCTTATATCAAAAACCAGAGACACATTTACAAAAGCGTCGGGCGAGATCAATGATGTCGTCTTTTTTGGCCACTGTGTTGATCCAGCATTTGGGGATACTGACCAGGCCGTAATAGATTCCGGCTATCCCGCCAACCACCGCTCCCGTCGTATCAGCATCATCACCCAGATTTACGGCCTTTAGAACTGTTTCTTCATAAGATTTACTGTTCAAAAAACACCAGAGGCTGGCTTCTAGAGTATCGATTACATATCCGCTGGACTTTATTGATTCTTCTGGCAGCTTCTGGATATTTGCTTCTAAGATTCTGGAAAAATGAGGCAACTCGCACCTGTATGGAAGCCGAGAGTAATACTTTATGGCTTCGGTAGACATTCCTTTATAAGCTTCCTCTGGCTCCTGGCCGCGCAGAAGATTAATGGCATACCGTATATACATACCACAGGCCATTTGAGACCGCGGATGACCGTGAGTTAAGCAGGAAACTCGATGGGTCAGTTCAAATTGCTCTTCCTGACTCATCTTCTCGACATAATAAGCCAGTGGCAAAATTCTCATCAACGAGCCGTTTCCATTACTGAACTCATGTCTTCCCCCGGCCTCAACTGGATTTACACCCTCTTTCAAGCGACTGATGGCCTCTTCCGTCGTGCCTCCCACATCGAAAGCCTCGCCATACGGAGTCCAGTATCCTTCGTCCAACCAGCGGCAGAATTTATGAGCTATATCATGAAGGTCAAAACCCCGGCAGAGTGATTCAGCCAAACAGAAAGCAAGTGAGCTATCGTCAGACCACGTTCCGGGTGGCTGGCCGTGAGTCCCGCCCCCTATCATGTCAGTCACGGGTTGCCTTTTTAGCTCACCTCTGGGGGTAAACTCAACCGGGACACCCAGTGCATCGCCCACAGCCAGGCCAAACAAACCACCCAGTACTTTATCCTCTTTGCTACCTTTTTTAATCCGGTTGATCATTACTGAATTCCATTTCCACCTAATAATTACTAAGACAAAATGCTGGCTCAAGCATCACATTAGAGACTGTTAAAAATCTTGAGCCATAACAATTGTCCTGTTATCAGCAACTGTTTACCTCTGGCGGCCGGCGAACCCTGATTTTCAGGTGACGACCGGCAATAGAGAAGCCTTCCTGAATTTAACCCACAAATTCATAAAACAAATTCATTAAACTGCCATCGTTGATCAGAGTTAAACAATTTATCTGAGCTAATCATCCTTCTTAAGGAAATTGCTCTTACCACCAATACCGGGCAATGATAAAGAATTTTGTGGCGCATAGATTTTAGGTGCCTGGGTAGTATAAGGGTTACTGACGCTGTAAGCAGAGTAAGGACTGCCATAAAGGCTATATGGATTATTGATACTCACCGGCGAGTATTTGCTCCCATAAACACCATAGGGATTGGACACCGATTCTGGATCATACTTGTTCGAATTGAGTCGGCCGAGATACTGGCCATTTTCACCGACCAGAATTGGAGAGCTTGATCCTGAAACATAAGGGTTATTGACACTCAATGGTGAATAGGGCGAGCCATACAGTGAATATGGATTATTGACGCTCTCGGGCGAATATTTACTTCCATATTGTCCGTACTTATTAGAAATTGATTCTGGATCATATTTGTTAGCTGAATATTTCCCCAGATATTTATATTTCTGATTTTTCGTGCTGCTCGTCTGCCCATAAACCAGAGTAAATGAAATTAGCATGACAAAGAAAATGGCGAAAACTTTTTTCATGATTTGCTCCTTTTCCTTCTGGCTTAGCAATATTATAAGCCGCAATCAGATTTAAAGACAAGCAAAGCCCGTTGCTTGACCCCAAATAATTAAGACCAGAGACTGGAAGCTTGACATGAAATCAGCCAGGTTTTATATTTCATAGCGATGAATGAAATTAATCTCTCTCGCCAAAGCTTACGGCGCGTAATTTTTAAAGTTGTAAAGGTTGGAGGGGACACCTCTCTGCGCTCAATTCTTCTGACCCTGGCCGGCCAGCTCGGAGACTTTCGAGTTACTTCCCCTATTAAAGCCTCTGGGTAACATCGAATCTTACAAGTTTGCCGACTGGCGTAACAAAGCCGTCAGTCTGTCCGGGAAAATTTGTGCTTCGGCTGTCTATAGCCGGCCCGGCGAAGCTTATCTGCTTCTGGTTAACCTGGGCCAGGAGAAACAGGAAGTGAACTGTGTTTTGCACCCGGAAAAACTTCCCTGCCCGCTCGGGAAAGTGACAGGTGCCGAGATGGTGGCGACTAACGGGGACGCATTGCAGGGCCCAGAAGATCAGGCGACTGCCTCTTTAACTGGCAGCTCCGTCCTTCAGGCTGCCGCTACTCTCGATGTGGTCGCCCTGGTCACGATCGGAATAAAAGTAACCATCCCCGGTGATGGAGCTATCGTCATCCGTATAAAGTAACCTGAACAGACCCTGGCGAAGCGGCTATAATAATGACCTGTGACTTAGTTTCCGTCAGAACAGATCGCCCCTCTAACAGAAAAATGCGCCAGCCAGCACCACACTCACAAAGTTAGCCCAATTCCAAATTGAAAGCGGCTGGAATAAATCAGTCTTTGCTCATCGAGGGCCGCTAAGGGCAGCCTGGCCGAAGCTCCAATCTGAAAGTTTTTGAGCTCAAGCCCCAGACCAAAGGTGAGATAATCATTGGTCGGGCGATTACCCTGACCAGAAAAATAAATCTGCGGGTCGTGAATGTAGCCAGCCAGAATATGCAGGTTGTTCTCGACATTTGATTTGAGCTTTAAGGCATAATCTGCACCGGCCGAGAATTTGACGACATCTCTTCCTGAGCCTACCCTATAAATATCATTCAAATATTCGAAGAAATAGCTCCATTCAGAAGAAGACCAATTCCAATAAGAGACGTCCGAGAAAAAGTTCAGATTATCCAGGACTTTTATCCGGCTGCTGGCGGTGAGAACAACTGGGAACTTATAGGAGCCTTTAATCCTGATTGGATAGATTATATCGCCAGTTTCCAGAAGCTCTTCATACCTATAATATTTGACTGTCATTTCATAAGGAGGCCTGATGGACAGACCAAGAGTCACAGTCTGATTAACCTCCCAGATGAGCCCAAAATCAAAGACGAAAGAGTGAATATCTACATCCCAGTATCTATTTTCCTGGGATGAATCATAATAGCGAGCATGATTTATTTCTCCGGTGCGGTAAGCGGCACTCAGGCCGATAGAAACTTTATCAGTAATCTGTCGAGCCACAGAGAGGCCAAAGTTCTGAAGCTTCCCATCCTGCTCATCAAAATTATTATAATTGAATATTTTCGGCCGGTTATATTCTTCGGGCAGCGAATAACCAAGGGCAATTCTCCATTTTCCATTAGCAGCTATCACCCCGACGAATTCAGGATAGAAGGTTGTTCGTTTGTAGCTGGCCAGCTCGTTGTCATAATTGTAATTGTTTTTGGAAAAAGCATGAGACCACCTGGTCGAAATAGCCAGATTAAATCCAGTAGTCAAAATCATAGTGGCCGGGTTTAAAAAGGCCGTGTATGGCCCGGGAAAGCTAAGAATTGTCTCCCCGGCAGCTGAAGCCAGCGGAGAATATATGCCCAGAATATTAGTGCTGCCTAATGGATGACCGAAGTACACATCAGATTGGGCCTGCAGGTTGCCAGCCGACCAGAAGGTTAAGCCGACAGCTAACATTAGTAAAAAAGAAACTTTCTCTCTTCTTTTTTCCTTCATCTAGAACCTCCCAAAAATATTTCTACAGGTCGCCCCGATTATATTGAAGCCGGTCCAGGCCTGTAAAATGTTCAACCTTCTTTTGGCTTAACAGTACTCGTGAGCTGATTCAGAACTTGGCAATATTTTTTATAAAAACATATAATAGAAATAGCGGGGCTATTAAAGAGGATTTTCAAAGGTGAGATTGAGGCTAACTCACTAAATTTGGTCATGGTTAATCAGAATGTATGAAACTCTTTTCAATAGTATCATAGTGTCCTTTTCTAGTCACTCTTTTACTCCTCTGGCTCTGGCTGTTTTTCTGACCGGGTGGATAATACTGGCTATTGGGATATTGGTTTTAATCCGGGAAAAAGCCTCAAGAGAGAGCCTGCTCTTTTTCCTTATTACTCTGGCCATATTGATCTGGCTATGTCCTAACTCATTGATGTATGCCTCCCCGAATGAGCAAATGGCTCTCGGCTGGTCGAGATTGTCTTTTATCGGAGTATCTTTTATCCCTTCTGCCTTTTTCCAGTTTACCATTTTTGCCCTCCGAACCTCTCGGTCAAACCAAAGAAGGGCCCGGTTTAGTTGGATTGTTTCTTTCTTTTTCTCTATTCTGGCCCTCACCAGCGATAAGTTTTACTCAGGGATGAAACAATATGCCTGGGGATATTATCCTCGCTACACATGGATAGGGGTTCCCTTTTTAATTTTCTTCTTCTTCATGGTTCTTTCCAGTTTCTGGCAATACTATCAAAAGAACCAGCAAGCAACCTCTGATCTGGTTAAGCTCAGAACGCGGCTCTTTTTCCGGGCTTTCTCAATAGTTGGTCTGGCTGTCATTGATTTTTTGCCAGCTTTTGGAGTTAATGTTCCACCTCTGGGTTTTATACCTATTCTCTCTTTCGTCTTCCTTGGTGCCCCGGTTATCTGGCGGTATCACCTGGTGGATATTACCCCGGCTTTTGCCAGTCGGGAAGTCATAAATAACATGAGCGATGCCCTCCTTGTCTTCGACCGTGAAGGGCGGGTCCAACTTATTAATCCGGCTTTCAGCCAGTTGATGGAGAAAAATGAAGACGAATTAAGAGGCGTCCCGGCCAGAACCATTTTACCAGGCCTCTTTAGCTCCAGGGAAATTCAATCAGCCCTTGAAGCCGGTTCGAGAGCCAACTGCTATTTTACTTTTTCTCCGGCCAATGGCAGAGAACTTTTCCTTGAGGCTTCTCTTTCCCCCATCCAGAAAACAACTAGTGAAGTCTTAGCCTGGGTGACGTTAATAAGGGATATTACCGAGTTAAAAAAGGCTCAGGAAAGAATTGCTCAATCTGAAATGCGGTATAGAACGATCTTCGAAAATACCGGTTCAGCCACGATTTTAATTGAAGAAGATATGACCATCTCTCTGGCCAATCAGGAGTTTGAAAGAATAACCGGTGTTCCTAAAAAAGAAACGGAAGGAAAGAAAAACTTTACAGAATTCTTTATTCCTCCTGATGTCTTCCAGATGGTCGAGTACCATAAAAAGAGACGGATAGACCGAGAGGCCGTTCCCAAAAAATATACTTCTCATCTCATAGATCAAGAAGGAAAGATCCGGGAAGTTCTGGTCATCGTAGATGTTATTCCTCAAACCCGGCAATCAATAGCCTCTTTTGTGGATGTGACCGACCTCAGGCTGGCCGAAGAACAGATTTCCTTTCAGCTTGACATGCTCAGCCGGCTTTATCAAGGATCCCGCGATCTATCAGAGACTCTCGATTTAGAGAAACTAGCCGGATTGGTTGTTCGCTACTCAGTCCAGGATTTTGGCGCCAGATCAGCTTTTTTCCTGGTTCAAAATGATGGAAAAGAATGGCAGACGCTTTCTATCTTTCCTGAGTCATTTTCCCAGGCGCTTCAAGGCTGGTTTAATTCGGCAGAAAAAAATCGGTTCCTGAGCGATTTGGTGAGTAAAGGCTCTCTTCTGGAAGTTGACCTTACCGTTCCATCCCCTTATCCCCGGTTAGAGGAATCAGTTAAGAAACTACCAGTAAAAGAGGTAGAGGCCTTCCTTCTCGGAAAATCTTCAGAACCCTGGGGAGCTTTAATCTGGTTAGTTGATGAACCAGGCTTTATGTCTTCTGACTTAGCAGCTTTTGCCCAGACTTTTATTCAACAGGTAATCACCTCGAGTGAGCAGGCCAGACTTTTTTTGAGACTCCAGAGGTATATTGAAATGATGAGGAGTCTGTACTCCATCGAAAGAACCATTGCTTCTAGCCTGGATTTACAAATGGTTCTTGATTTCACACTGCAGGAGGCCATGCATCACCTAAAAGTTGATGCCAGTTGTGTCTATTTAATTGACTCTTCCTCCTCAGTGCTCAATTACAAAGCTGGCCTCGGATTTCTTCACCCTGAAGCCATACCCAGTCGCCTCAGGCTTGGAAATGGAGAACTGGAGGCTGTGGTTACGAAAAAGAAGCAGCTGTTTATTGGCGATTTAAGAAAAGAACAATTACCTTCTTTTCATCCCCTTGTCAAACAGGAACAATTCCAGTCTTTTCTGGCCATCCCTCTGGAAGCCAAAGGCAAAACTCAGGGAGCTTTAATAGTTTTTCACCGTTCACCGCTTCCCACTTCTGCAGACCTTAATGAATTTTTGACCAACATAGGAGGGCAGTTAGCCATTGCTATAGACAATATTGGCCTGTTTGAAGAATTGAACCGATCGCATCTGGAATTGACCTTAGCTTATGATACAACCATCGAAGGCTGGGCTCAGGCTCTCGAACTTCGAGATCAAGAAACTGAGGGACATGCCAGAAGAGTCGCCGATTTAACCGTAAGATTAGCCAGGAACCTTGGCGTCCCGGATGAGCAGCTCGTCCATATCCGACGGGGTGCGATTCTTCATGATATTGGTAAGATGGGTATTCCTGATCAAATTTTGCTTAAAGCCGGACCTCTGACCATGGAAGAACGTGAAATTATGAAAAAGCATCCAATTTATGCCCATCAACTCCTTCTTCCAATCAAATATCTTCACCCGGCAATAGATATTCCTTATAGTCACCATGAACGCTGGGACGGGACAGGATATCCTCAAGGATTAAAAGGGGAGCAGATTCCTCTGGCTGCCCGGATATTTGCTGTCATAGATGTCTGGGACGCCCTGATCTCTGACCGGCCTTATCGCTCAGCCTGGCCAGAGGAAAAGGCTCTCAACTATATCAGAGAACAGGCCGAGCATCATTTTGATCCACGTGTCGTGGAAAAATTCTTAGAGTTTATCATTGCGTCTCCAGAAGGATAAAACTTAAGAACAACCGGACATAAAGATTGCGTTCCATTGAAGGAAGCATGAGCCAGCAGACATGATAAATAGCCAGCTAGGAACCTTAGTCAGAAGAGTGTGGGTTTTCATATCTTTGTCCAAATTGGTGAGGTGGAGTCATACTAGTTGTTGGCGGACTATCTCATCTTGGTTAGGAAATTCTTAACCTGAATGAGAAAATACCTTGACTTCATGAAAAGAATTTTTTATAATCCCCCCAAAAAAAGAAAATGAATAAAAAATGGAAGGGGTATTGATATGAGCAAGAAAAGCTGCTTGTCGGGTTTTTTTATCTTAATTTTAACTCTTTTTGCTAAATCAGCCTTTGCTATGGACCCGCCGACTAAGGAGCAAATAAATAAGTATTTCCAGGACGGATCATATGCAGCGAGAGTAGCGGCTGCTAAGGCTATTGGCAACTACAAGGTAGCTCAAGACTTAGTTGCCCAAATGCAATATAGAATTAACATTATTCAACAGCAAATGAATGGACAAAGCACGCTGGGGAGAACGATAGTTCAAGCACCTCCTATTGGAACCAGACATCGGTTACCAAGTAAGGGCACAGTCAAAGTATTCGCCCTCGTTTTTGATTTTCTTGATTACCCACTGAAAACCGATCTGGAAGTCATAAGGCAGAAGCTTTTCGGGGCCGAAAATCCAGCGGATTCAACTTATCCCTATGAATCGCTCCGTGCTTATTATTTAAGGTCATCATATAGCCAGCTTGATATCCAGGGAGATGTCTTTTACTATCAATCGTCCGTTAATCGGGATGCTATAGCGACCATGGACAAATATGCGAATGAGAATAGTATTGAGAGAGAAAATTTGGTAAAAGAGGCTTTAAACCATTTTGCTTCTTCGGGCCATGATTTTTCTCAATATGACAACGACGGGGATGGCTATATTGATTATTTCTTAATTTTTTGGACGGGCCCTCGTGGAGAATGGGCTTCTTTCTGGTGGTCATACCAACCGACTTTCTCAGACGACGCTTACATGGTAAGCGGAAAAAAGCTATACCGGTATTCCTGGCAATGGGAACTAGATAATTATACCAATGCCGAATTCTCGCCGATATCGGCCATCCATAATACTGGCCATGCTCTCGGCTTGCCCGATTATTATGATTATGATGTCAGAGATAAACTGATGGGTGGAGTCGGCGGGTTTGATATGATGGATAGTAGAAACTTCGACCATAACTGCTTTTCGAAGTTTTTGCTCGAATGGCTTACGCCTGATTTCTTTAACTCAGGAAGCAAATCGATTACTTTAAGAACTTCTGGCAATTATCCTGACGCTTTTATGTTTACTCCAGCTTTTTCAACAGACCCGCCTTTTGACCAGTTGTTCAGTGAATATTTTATGGTCCAGAACCGTCAGGCCACTGGCAATGATGCCAAACTGTCGGCTATAAACAACGGTGATGTTGGTCTGGCCATCTGGCATGTCAATAGCGTTTTAAACTCGCTAGGAACAGATTTTTTAAATAATAATACCGAATCAGGAAACAAATTGCTAAGATTAATCCAGGCTGATGGCCTGGATGAAATAGAACAATATGGTAGCTGGTTTGATGCTGAGGACTTTTACCGGGTTGGAAAAGAATTTGGTCCTGAGACGACACCTGCAACTAATTTTGATAGCGGTGATCCAACCCATATAAGTATTACCGAAATACTGACGCCTGATTACGGGCAAACCTACACCTTTTTAGCATCATGTCTCACACCAAAAATCAGGTTGCCGTTAACTGCTTTGGATTTTGGCAGTGTTAGTGTGGGGACATCTGTTGATAAATCGTGTAGCCTTTACAACGATGGACAGGGAGACTTGATAATTTACGATATTTATTATGAATCTGGCTCTTCTAATTTTCACTTCATTTCGCCGACTGTTCCCTTTTCAATCTCACCAGGATCATCAAAAGACATTACTTTTGAATACACCCCTAACGATACAGCTGCAGCCACTGCCTTTTTCCGCATCGAAACCAACGATCCTGATCACAGGCGGGTCAGCTTAGAGCTCCGGGCAAATACTCAGACCGGTCCCATCATCATAGTTTCCCCAATCAATCTCGACTTCGGTGAAGTTCTGACCAACCAGTCCAAAGATATGGATGTGACTATCAGCAATGACGGGCAGATAGATCTTACTATTAGTAATATAACTCAGATAGCCGGATCAGGTGATTTTTCATATACAGGTGCTGCTAATTTTACGCTGAAACCGTCAGATTCAAGGACTTTAATTTTCCGGTTTCAGCCTACTAAGGAAGGTCAACGTTCCGCTACTTTTAGGATAGATTCAAACTCCATTAACTATCCGCAGCTTATCATTGAAGTTAAAGGAACTGGAGCTGTCAGGCCGGTTTTAGCCTTGAATGCTTATGAACTGGATTTTGGAGATGTTAATCTCTGTAGCCAGCTGGATAAATCTTTAACTGTGACCAACAACGGAAATACCAACCTGATCGTTAGCAATATTGCTCGGACTTCCGGCTCAGCTGATTTTTCTTTTCGATCTCCGGCTTTACCGGCGGCAATCGCGGCCGGAGCTACAATCAATATCACATTCGGGTTTAGCCCTTCTGTTCTGGGTGAGGCGACTGCTGTTTTTAATATTACCAGCAATGACCCCAATAGCCCCGAGGTCGCTATTCAATTTAAAGGAACTTCAGTTCAGGGGCCAAAAATCGTGTTATCAGCTGGTAGCCTTAACTTTGGGGAAGTCAATGTTTCTACCTCAAAAGATCTGGCGATTACAGTCAGCAATGAAGGTAAGTCGTCGCTGATTATAAATAATATTACTCAGACTTCAGGTTCCAGCGACTTTAGTTTTACCGGGCCTTCCATCCCCATAAATATTTTACCAGATGGGACAAGCACTCTTACCTTCAGATTTAAGCCAGTTAAAGAAGGCCCTCAATCAGCCATTTTTGTGATAAACTCAAACGATCCTTGCACTCCTGATGTGTCTCTTACCCTGAGCGGAATTGGCCTCGTGGCTCCCCGAATTAGACTTGGCACCACAACGGTAGACTTCGGCAATATTAATCTCTGCACTTCGGGAGACAAAACCCTAGTAATTTACAACGATGGGAACGCACCGCTAATTATCAATAATATTGCTCGGACTTCCGGCTCAGCTGACTTTTCTTTAAATGGTGTCTCATTCCCAACTACTATTCCAGCCACAAGTTCTAAAGAAATAACAATAAGATTCAGCCCTCATTCTAAAGCCAATTTGTCGGCTATTATGACGGTAACCTCTAACGATCCTTTAACTCCTGCCGTAAATTTCAATGTTAGCGGTAAAGGTTTTGTTCCAAACATAGCTATTTCTGTAACTAACGAGAAGAAAATTGAAAGATCGTGGATAATAAGCAGAGGCTATTCCATAGTGACCATTGAGGTTACCAAGAGCGCTCCATTTAATGTGGCTGAATATCGTCTTTATAGGAGAGAACAAGGATCTGCAAGCCAGGTGTTAGTCAAAACATTATATGAACCTGAATTCATAGCAGGTCGGGCAACCTATATCGATAAATTTCTGACAGCCAACAAAAGTTATACTTATTCAGTCGAAGCTGTTGATTGCACTGGTCAGACTATAACTACATCTGGCAGCACCAATTTAGCTATCAGGGATGAATTCCAGGTTAAAGCGAAAACCTTGAAGCAACGTTTAGGCAAGGGGGAAAAATGAAGATTAAGAATGTCGGCTTAAAATCTTTTCCTATTATCCTAGCTATTTGTGCTATTTGTCTGTGTTTTCCAAAAGTTCTTAGATCTGAAACGGTCATGCTGTCGGTGGGTTATGGGTATCTGTTTCCTAACGACTCCGGATTCAAAGGTGTGTATGGTAAAAGTGTCAGGCTCCCAGAATTTAAGTTGGGTGTTAGGTTTATCAGTGATTTTTATCTTTATGGCAGCTTTTTCACCTTTTCTAAAGATGGCCTAACACCAGAACTTCAAGAGTCGGCTCATTCAAAACAGCAATTTCTTGGTGGCGGGATAGGTTATTTCCCAAATTTAACCAAGAATAAAAAGTGGAAAGGCTTCGCCGGAGTAGGTGTTATGAATGTGAATTATAAAGAAGAAACTATGGAGTTATTAGTTAAAGGAAACAAGATTGGCTTTCTTATAGAATGCGGGCTATATTTTAGAGAAAAATATATGTTTTTGGGGCTGAACGCTGCTTATGTAGAAGCCAAAGATACCTATGAAGAGGTCAATTTCAAGATGGGCGGCGCTCGGACCTCAGTAGTCTTAGGATTTATCTTCTAGTCAAAGACGAGCAAGATTTGGGCCAGGAATTCTCTGAAAATGATATAACCACTTGAAAAGCTCACAGCTTCCTCTGCACTTGTTCCCACCGCCGGCTGTCCAGTACGTCGTGACCAAACCTCGCTACTCCTCCATCCGCGCTGGATACTATGTCTTAACCTGATCGAGAACAGCTCTTGACAAATGGCAGGACATGGCTTATGTTTTTGTTTGGCATCAGGAGAGGCTCTCGGTGAGAGCCCGGCAACCTGGGAAGGACACCCAAGGTGCCAGCTCGCTAAGAGGCGAGGATGTGGCCGTGGCTGGTTGTAAGACCAGCTGAGAGAAACGGCAATTAATTGTCCTGAGCGCAGCGACCCGCTCACCTGATGCCAGGTGAAGCGGGTTTTTTTGTGCCTTAACCCGGGCACAGCAGCAGCGCTCAAGCCCGCCGCTGTTTCTCTCCCCATCCTCCACTCAGAGTTAGCTGGCACCAGGTTTCCTCCCAAATTTAAAAAAGGAGGTGCCAGATGTATTCCGATATGTTTCCATTCGACTTTGTAAGCATAAAAGGGGTTGACGTTTTGACAGGCTTCCCCTACCTTATGACTTACATTGTCAGAAGCTTCTATCATTTAACTTTTCTTCCGGCCACGTGGTGCAGACATTTTCTTTTTAAACTGGCGAAACTTCAGGCTGCTCAAAACAAGCTGGACACTTTTCTGGTCTTAAATGAAATGACTTTTATTTATTTCCCAGGCCGTAATAGTAATAATCACCGGTTCCTTAAAAAACCACCTGCCTGGGGTAAGCTCGTTTCCGATCGGCTTCAGCCAGTCTATCCGATACCAGAAGACCTGGACCTCAAGGCGCGAAAAGAGGAGTGGCAAAGAATAGAAGAGGATTTAATTGACGACGATTTTATCTTTGGTGACCCAACCAAAGGTGGACGGCAAGCAACACCAAAAGATCTGGAACAGCTCAAGGGATTCAATGAAGATGGTGTTCCAACCGGACTTTATAAATGCAATCAATGCGGATTTTATAAAGGAACCTGTCTTGACCCATCGCCTTGTTTTCAGGGTTTGAAGGTAAAAGTTCACTGCCGGTGTGAAAACGACAATAAATGCGCCCGCTGCGGCCAGCCACTCAGCCAGTTCAGGCTAAATGCCAATTATTATGATGAAAAAACCAGAAGTATCTGGTATGTGCCAGGCTTTACTGCCTTGAACCACGTCTGCCCTGATCTGTCCAAAAAAAGAATCATCCAAAGAATAATAAAAAAACGAGAAGTTAAAGATGAGGACTGATATGGATCGCAAAAACGATAAGTTTGACCTCATGGCCGCTGGCTGCTCTTATCTCCTCACCTCCGAATCAGTAACTGAAGGCCATCCTGATAAGTTAGCCGATCAGATTTCAGATGCTGTCCTGGATGAAGCTCTTACTCAAGATTCCCTGTCAAGAGTTGCCTGCGAGACTCTCGTCACCCATAACCTGGTAGTGGTAGCAGGTGAGATAACCACAGAAGCTAAGTTGGATATTCCTGAGATTGTCAGAAGAGTTTTCTGCCAAGCTGGATATCTGGATAAGGATTCCGGATTCGACCTGTCCCGGTGCCATATCCTCCTTGCTACCAAGAAACAGTCTGAGGAGATTGCTAAGGCAGTCCAGGAAGAATCCAACAATGGAAGCCAGATGGAACCCGGGCAAATAAAAGAAAACGCAAAAGCCGGGCATACTGTTTACCCAGAGGATGAGCTGGGCGCCGGCGATCAGGGAGTGATGTTTGGCTATGCTACAGATGAAACACCTGAGCTTATGCCTTTGCCCCTCATTCTGGCTCACCGGCTGGTTATGAAAGCAGATGAGCTGAGGCACGCTGGGAAAATTCCCTGGCTTCGCCCCGATGGTAAATCCCAGGTGACTGTCCGCTACGAAGGGGAAAAACCGGTGGCCGTGGAGTCGGTACTGCTCAGCCTCCAGCACCGAAAAAGAGTGAGCCACAATGAACTGATTGAAGCATTGAAAAAGGAAATAATTGAAAAAGTCATTCCTCTGAAGCTGCTCTCCTCAACTACAGAAATTATCATTAACCCTTCAGGAGAGTTCACTATTGGCGGGCCTGAGGCTGATACCGGCCTGACTGGCAGAAAAATCATAGTTGATACCTATGGCGGTGCCTGTCCTCATGGCGGAGGCTGCTTTTCTGGAAAGGACCCAACTAAGGTAGATCGCTCTGCTGCTTATGCCGCCCGCTATATAGCTAAAAACATTGTGGCGGCCGGGCTGGCTCGCCGCTGCACTGTCCAGCTCAGCTATGCCATTGGCCGCAGCGAACCAACTTCACTGACGGTCAATACCCATGGGACTGGAAATATTCCCGACCGGGAGATAGAAGAGGCAGTTGGGAAAATCTTTCCTCTAACCCCAGCTAAAATAATCCAGGAGCTTAAACTCAGGCGGCCGGTTTATAGCTTAACGTCAGTTTATGGGCATTTTGGCCGCAATCTGCCGGAATTTACCTGGGAATACACCCACCGAGCGGAAGCTTTGAGCTCCTATTTTAAAAAATAGAAATTTCATTCCTTTAAAGGGAGGGCTAAAATGAAAAGATACCTGCATATAGCTAAGAAAAAGCCGAAAAATTCAATTCGTTTTATTCACCCCTTAAGCAAGGAGGCCCGGTCTTCTTCCAAATACATGGAGTTTAATCCGATAACCTATGAAGAAGAGACAAGGCAAAGATTCAGGCAAGCCTCAGATTTCGAACTGGTAGAAAAGTTCAACGGGCAAGCCTTAAGCTCCGGCTGGGGCTGCGCCCGGGCAACCTATATTCGCAATCTCAGGCTGGAATTCCACCGCCGCGGGATTGATATCTCAGAAATTACCAATGAAACCGGCGGTTTCAATTTTGGAGAAGAGAACCTGGCTGTGCTCGATGGGAAAAAAGTGGTCAGAGTCGGTCGAAGCTATTACTGGGACGAATACGAGTATGACCACGACAATGGGATGGAGTTTTTACCGGTCAAGCCAGAATCGTGTGCTTCGATCAGCGAATGGAGGCTAAGATGCGAATCTGCCGGCCTGGTCTTTCCGGAAGAACTGGTTCAAGCTTGCGCCGAGCTGGAGGAAAAGCTGAGGTTGACCTGGCCTGATTCCTTCTACTATCTCCGCCAGCATTATTTTGTTGAGTTCACCTTTCCTAACAGGCTGGTGGTTAGACCGGGCTGGAATAGATTGTATGAAAAGAAATAATCGCATCTGAACCTGAAATGGAGACAGGGATGATAGAAGCTATGATGGCTAATTATTAAGACTTTTAAGGAGGAATATAAATGATTAGCTTTTTAAAAAGAAGGCGCGAAAAAAGGCTCAGAAAATCATTCGCGGAGCTGATAAATAAAATTGACTTTGACGACGAATGTTATCCGGAACCCGAATTATTGGAAGGAGGAACTCGACTGGTTCATTTTACAGTTCTTATTCGACTTAAGAGTCTCGAGCGGGTCTATTTGAAATACCCAAAAAAGGTTGAAGCCTACCTTAAAAGCAACAACTTCACCCGGAGCCGGGACGGTCTTCTATCTTCCTCAAGCATGGGTGGCGGTCAGGGCGAAGACTACGGACTTTTCAGCTCTAATCTTCTTCGGCCAAACAGAGACTATTTCCTGGCCGATGGCAGCTGTTTTTGGGGTTATACTGAAGACCAGGCCAGAAAAAACTTTAAGGAAATATTCGGGTTGCACGCCATGTTTTTTGATCTTGTCCGGATTTACATGTATAACCCGGTAATAAAACTCAAGCCCGGCGTGGAAGAACTTCTTGATGATGATGAGTGGTTTCGAAAATTCCATGCCCAATTTTATTTCTCGCCCCGGAGCCTTAATGAGGCGAAGGTTTATTCAGCTAAATAAATTACTCTTCGTTTAAAACAACCGGTGCCTTTGCTGTCCTCAAAACAGAGCAAAAGCTGCAATTTCTTCAGGCAGAGAACCATTTAAAGGGTGAAATTAAATGTGATTCGGCCCTTGCCTCTTGAGCAGTTTGAATTAAGGATGAGTTTTCCTTAGAATAAAGATACTTCATTCTCTACGGGCATTGAGAAAACATCATGAGTTTAAAAAATTATAAAAAGCCGGACCTTACCTTAAGAGAAGCCAGAGCTATGGCTGCTAAGGCTTTCGCCCTGGCACCGAAAGAAATCAGGGCCCTTCCCGGTGACCGCTCACAGAATTTTCTGATACAAACCGAGTCTGCCCGGAAATATGTTTTAAAGATTTCCTCTTCATTTGACCACCTGGAAGAACTGGATTTTGAAAATCAGGTCATCTTGAGGCTGAGTCAAAAGCTTTCAGATTACCGTTTCCCGCTTCCCCAGCCCGACGTTAACGGCCAGTATATCAACATCTACAAGCGCCAGAATGAGATCTTCTATCTCCGGCTTTTTGATTATGTGGAGGGCTTGAGCCTGGCCGATTTAGAGTCTGTGCCGCTATCACTCTGGTCTGAAATCGGCAGTCTGCTGGCCCGAATAGACATCGTCCTTAAGGATTTTTACCACGCCGGAAGCAAACGGGAGCTGCCCTGGGACGTGAAAAATGTTCTGTGGTCAAAAGATAGATTGAAATATGTAACTGACCCGGTCAAAAGAAGACAGCTTGATTATGCTCTTCTTCAGATTGAGACTTATCTTGTGCCTGTCTCGACCGGGCTCCGCCGCCAGGTAATTTATGGCGATGGGAATGAGCATAATTTCATCCTGCCATCGAAGAAAAATTCTTACCGGCTGAAGGGCCTGATAGATTTTGGCGACATGAGCAACAGCTTTCTGGCCGCCGAGCCAGCCATTGCCCTCACCTATGCCCTGATGAAAACTGAAGAACCGGAAAAGACAGTCAGGGCACTTCTCGCCGCCTATCATAAAATCAATCAGCTTCACCCCGCCGAACTCGATATTCTGTATTACCTGATTCTAGCGCGTCTGGTTATCAGCTTGACCATGTCAGCCTGGAGAAGGCAGGCCGAGCCTCAAAACAAGTACATGATGGTTTCAGAAGAGCCGGGCTGGAAACTGCTTAATTCCCTTTTAAGCTCCAACCCGGAAAAATGGCGGCAGCTTTTTTATAAAAGCTGCAAGCTCGAACCGGTCCCTCTCTGGCTCGAAAGCAAGCAACTCCTCAGGTTCAGGAACGAGCATATCTCCGAGGCCATGAGTCTGACTTACCGCCAGCCATTGCACATAACCAGAGGTGCCGGTCAGTATCTTTTTGATGACCGCGGTAGGGCCTATCTTGATTGTGTCAATA
>ENA-UPTA01001626-UPTA01001626.1-activated-sludge-metagenome-genome-assembly--contig:-NODE-1626-length-24716-cov-5.423016_pt1 | contig 24716 bp, 21 predicted proteins | sample MGYA00238184_ERZ773361 | MGnify/ENA primary metagenome ERZ773361 (study PRJEB29100, sample SAMN05720205) | activated sludge metagenome | isolation source: anaerobic digester from wastewater... | reverse complement strand
AGGACAATGAGAAAAAGGCTGGTGGTGTTGCCGATGCCGAACCAGATCATGGCCAGGGGAAGCCAGGCGATACCGGGTACCGATCTCAGCAGATGAATAAAAGGATCGATGACGGCACAAATTCGTAAAGAACGGCCCGACAAAATTCCGGCCGGGATGCCGATCAATGTCGCGATGGCAAAACCTGCCAGGACTCTTGACAACGATGCAGCGGCGTGGCGGATAAAAGTTCCCGAATAAGGGGCATGATCGGCCTGTGTGCCGAAGATAAACAAGAACAGGGTCTTCAATACATCCAGGGGCGCCGGGATCAGGTAGGGGGGAACCAGTCCGGTAACGCTTACCGCTGACCACACGAAGAGAATCGTTGCGGGCAGTACAGCGGCCCAGATGAAGGTTTGCCGTTTACTTCGGGTTTTCATCGCGTTGAATGGATTTCTGTGCCGCCTTTACGAATCGGGTGTCGATAAGGGCATCGATATCCGGCAGTTTGTCGATGATACCCAGTTCCTTCATGCGCAGGGCAAGATTTTTTGTGTGACGGATGAAGGCCTCGTCCATATTCCAGGACAGTTCAATATTTTTGGCTGCCCTTTCCAGGCCCTGTGCATCGTAACCAAAAGACCGCGATCGGCGCAGCCAGTCTTCAGGATGGGACTTCAGAAACTCCGTTGCCCGTGCGTGGGCGGTGACGAGTTCCTGAATCCTGTCGGGATAGTTTCTAATCATATCCCGTGTGGTCAACATCCCGGCATTGATCGTGCCGATGGAATCGCCGAAATACGGATAGGCCAGAATTCTACCCGTGCCGTTCAAACGGGCCATTGTCGGATAAGGCTCACCGCTCAGAAAAGCGTCAATCTGCCCGCGGGAAAGTGCCGTCACCATGTCGAAGAAATCGACCCGGATGAGTTGCACATCTTTCTGTGTCAGGCCTGCCCTGGCGAGGGTATCGAACAACAGCACATGATGCATGGTGCCGGGCACGTAACCGATCCGTTTCCCCTTCAGGTCCTCCGGGGTAATAATGTCGGATTTCTTACCGACGACCAGGGCGGAACATTTCATGCAGAGCGATGAAACCACCACAACCGGCTCCCCCCTTGAAGCGGAGAGAATGGCCTGGACCAGGGTTGTCCCGGTGAAATCAAGACTGCCGGCAAGAAGGGCGTTTTTCTGATCACCGGGATTCGTAAACGGCCTGACTTCAACAGGTTGGCGCTTTGTGATGAAATCCTGATAAAAGTAGGGTTGAATCGTCTGGGGTGTTTTCCACGTGCCGACCATGATGGTGTCGGCGGCATGACTCACCCCGGCAGATAATAAAAAAGCAATAAAAACCAATAGTATTGACCATTGCTTTAGATTGAACCTATTCATGCGTTCTTCCTTAAAGAGTTAGCTTGATCTTAATTACAATGACAGCACTTATGCCATCCTCACCAACATTTTTGCAAGCACCAATGATTCGACAACCCTGTTCCAATTTCCTCCTTGTTCAACGCCACATGACTTATTTGTGCTGCCACAGAAATTGAACATGTCGTAAATTCAGTTATGCATTTTCAGTTGTATCCGGAGAAAAGATGAAGGGTGCATATGGGTAAATATCCCTTCAATGATTATGAATCGTTATGAATAGATCGATGATCTCCAATCTTCCACACCAATCCGACAAGAAGATTTGAACTTATGGTCGCTGTCGGGTTTTGATTTTCTTGTAAAAGAAAGGAATCAGGGACACCAAAACGATCAAGCCGAGGCCGATGATTAAACTTGGCGATACCTTGCCGCGGATCAGATCCAGAAGGGAACTCGAAAAGACGATGAAGGCGATGCAGGCGGGGAGCATGCAGATAAACGTTGTAATGGCGTAATGGCTGAACTTGATCTTCGTCAGGCCGAAGGCATAGTTCAGCAGGTTGAAGGGGAAAGCCGGGATGAGCCGAGTGAAGGCGACGACTTTCCAACCCTGCCGTTCCACCTCTTCATCCAGACGGCGCCAGCGCGGGCTTTTCAATTTGCCTTCCACCCAACCCCGGGCGACATAGCGGGCGACGAGAAAAGCCACGCAGGCCCCCGCTGTGGCGCTGGTGATCGTGTACACAACTCCCCAGAGAGGTCCGAAAAGAATACCGCCTGCGATGGTGATGGGCAAGCCGGGCAGCAGCAGTGTCGGCGCCAGGGTATAGATCAGCATGTAAATCGCCGGGGCCAGAGCGCCGTAACTCTGGATAAGCGCCCGCAGTTTCTCCTGTTCCAGGTACTGGGTGGCGCCGGTGTAGCGGACCAGGAAAATCGCTGCAACCAGGATTCCCAGAACCAAAATCCGCTTTAACAGCCCGCCCTTATTATTGATTTCCGCCGTAAAGGTTCGCTCCCGGGTTGCGGATGCGCTGATTGCCTTTTTGAAGCGACTTTTCAATTTCAGCCGATTCAGGTAGGTCATCGGGGCTTTTGATACCTTTTCTTTACCGGCCAGGGTGGCCTCCGGATCAAACACAAAGTCGACAATATGGCTTGTCGGTGTCAGACCGTTCAGGTGGTTCATACAGCCGGCGCAGTAGGTCAGCAGTTTTCTCCCCTCGGCCTCTTCCTGAATCTTCTTTCCCCAGGCGCCGGACAACTCAGGAGACAGACAGCCCACACCGCCGCCTTCGCCGCAGCAACTCGTCTTTCCCCGGCTGTGGCGTAATTCTTCAATTATCAACCCCCCAGCGGCGGCGAGTTTGCGCACGGAGTCATGAATCTTCGGTTCCTGCCGCAGGGGGCAGGGGTCGTGCATGGAGACGGTGTGTGCCTGTTTCTTATTCACCAACGGGAGATGTTCCGCCAGAACATCGTAAACGGAAACGACGGCCAGGTCCCCGCCGTACAGGTCAAACATCCGGTAGCAGTTCGGGCATGCCACGATCACCTTTTTCACGCCCCGGCCGACGAGATAAGCCTTCATCTCATCGAACATGGCATGGAAAAACCCTTCCCGTCCGAGGTCATGGGAGATTTTGCCGCAGCAGTCGAGTACTACCCCCAGGCCGGGAATCCAACTTTTCATGGTTTCGTAAAGCTTGAACGTTTGCTCCGGTCTCGTTCCCGGAAAAGCGCAGCCGGGGAAGAATACCGTGTCGCAGCCTGTTGGCAGGCCATACCAGGTAAAGCGCGGGGACATCCCCTTTTTTTCGTATCCCAGGAGGCCCCCATGTTCCGGATAGGGTTGCGGATCGCGCCGCATCTTTTCCCGCCTCATTTCGAGAAACATCTCCGTGGGATTGACCTTTACGGGGCAGACGGCAGTGCAGAGACCGCACAGGCTGCATTCGAAAGCCATTGACAGGCAGACCTTGTCATCGGGATTATATGCTTCAGCAATCGCCTTGGGTGTGCCGTATTTCTGCAAGAAGGCACATTCCTTCTGGCAAGAAGGGCAGTTGATGCAGCCTTCTGATATGTCGTGAATCCTCTCAGTCAGAGTGCCTGTTATTGAGAAAACGGAAGGTTGTTCAGTCGGCGCATCCTTTATGACCATTTTTTCTATCTCCTGGAATTAGAAATTCATAATCCGGCGGGATCATATCACGATTTGAATATGTTTATTATTGATGGTGAATCAAATAGTTAATTTGCATAAATATAAGCGTATGATTCTTCATAAGAATGATAACAGGTCATGATAGGCTTTACTTCTTGGCGAGGTAGCCCCCTCCCCCGTCCTGCGGCTATGGCGGTCTTGTATGTCCGGACATTCGTCTTAGCGCGTTTTCTTCATGAAAAAACAAACAACGCATTTCTGAATATATTTATAAGATGGCATCAGTCAGATTTGGCTGTGAAGCCTTGATCTTTAAACGATAAAAGGGTTTGTCCCAGGGACTTTTTTTATGAAAATCCGTTGCAGAATACCCCGTGGGTTGCCGCGATGATGAATGCATGCATTACCCAGCGGGTGATAAGGGGGTGCGGAACAATAAAGGTCCCTTAGTGAACACGGAAGGACCTGCGTAGCTTGAAATCACGCTACACGAAAGATGACCTGCTGTTTGCTACGGGGAGTGTCATTTAGATGTGCACATATAGTCAACCGGAATAAATTCGATCATATGATAAATATTATGAATTGGATGTTCAATGCACCTTTCGTGTAGGTTCTAGCCACCTTCATCATTAAACCCATTTTTGTAAAAAAGGTTAGTCATTATGGACTGGCTCAGGCTTGCAGTCGATTATGGTATTATCGGTCTGCTGATTTTAATGAGCATCGTGGCTATTGCCACTGCAATAGAAAGATGGCTTTTTTATCGGAACTTGCCTTTTTTAAACTATTCCGACCGGAAAACCCTTGAGCTTGAACTGACGGCTAAACTTCACCTGATTGCCACCATCGGCAGCAATGCTCCTTATGTAGGCCTTTTGGGAACCGTTCTGGGTATCATGCTGACTTTCTATTCCATGGGGAAGGAGGGCATGATGAACACGGAAAAGATCATGATCGGCCTGGCTCTCGCGCTCAAGGCCACTGCCATCGGCCTGATTGTCGCTATCCCCTCCATCGTTCTTTACAATCTGCTGTTGCGGCGTGCCAAGGCCATGATCTTACGCTGGGAGATCCATCATGGACGAAAAGGAATTTGATTTTATCAACGTGATTCCCTTTATCGATATTATGCTGGTGCTCCTGACGATTGTCTTGACCACATCGACCTTAATCGCACAGGGCGTTGTCCCGCTTCAGCTTCCCCAGGCCTCTCATGTACAGAACCATACGCTGAAAACGCTTGCCATCGATGTCAGCAGGGAGGGGGCGGTGTTCTTTGCCGGCCGGCCTGTCTCTATGGACGACTTAATTACACAATTGAAAGGTCATGATCGAAAGACGCCGATTCTGATCCGTGCCGATCGGGCTATGATGCTGCAGATTTTCGTCGATGTGCTTGACGCCGTCAAGCATATGGGTTTCAGCGAAATCAGCCTCCAAACGGAGGCAAAATCATGAGCCGAACGGCCAGAGCCTACCATTATTCGATCTGGATACACGTTTTGATTTTTGCATCCGTCATGGTCATCAGTAAGAATATGGGCATTCAGACTGAGATCGTGCGCATAGATTTTTCACTGCTTGATGCTTCATCGGAGCCCAAAACAATCCCGCACAGCCCGGCGCCTGATGAAATTCAGCCGATCATACGGCGGAATTCTGACATAAAGAGGATGAAAGCACCGACGCAGAAGAGCGTCCAACCGGAAAATAAACCAATACCCATGGAGGAGAAAAATCCTGTCACTCCTGCATATGAAACCATGTACAAAGATCAGTTTTCCGTCGAAGCAACAGAAGGAGAGAAGTTACGTGAAAAAGGCCAAGCCATAACGGGAAACACTGGTGCTCAGGAGGTCATGACAGGATCCGGGTTAAATTCCGCCTTATCACCGGAATCACAGAGGCAGGTCTATATGAAAGAACATTTTGAATATATTCGCAGGAAGATCATGAAGCAAATGGTTTATCCGGGACTGGCCAGAAAGATGGGCTGGAGTGGACAGGTAACCGTGGCCTTTACAATTCAGGAAGACGGGCGGGCTGTCAATCTCCGGGTTGCCCGCTCTTCCGGCTTCGACCTGCTTGATGCTGATGCAGCGGATACGGTAAAGCGGTCCTCACCTTTTCCTCGCCCTCCCATCCGGGCGGAAATCATCATGCCGATAACCTATGAACTTAAATAGAAAAATGTTGGAGGAAATAACCTTATGTCTGGTGCATCACTCAAAAGAATATGGTGGGGCTTGATCGTGGCGCTATTTCTCTTTGCTCAGCAGGTCTATGCCGACACGGGAACCCTTGAAGTGAAAGGTGCCGTCAGGAAATCACTGTCCTTCACACTCAGTGACTTGAAAAACATGCCCCAATTATACGTCAGCGGCGTTGTGAGGGTCGAGGAGAAAAATGCCTGGAACGATCCGGAGAAAGATGGCGGCACAAATCGTTACGAAGGTGTTTTGCTGCGGGATATTCTGGATAAAGCGGGAATGAAATTCGTCCGCAAATGGGAACCGGGAGTCCTTATCCGCGTCAAGGGAGCAGAAAACCGTGAGGCGGTCTTTTCGTTCGGAGAAATTTTTTACAGCAGCACCGGTCGCAGCATCTTGGTCGCGCTAAAAAAAGACCATAGTGCCATCAACATAGACGGGGGTATCGGTGAACTGGTCGTCGCGACGGATGTCAGAGCAGGCCGCTATATTAAAGGTGTGCGGGAAGTTTTGGTTGAACGTGTTGATATTCCTCTGATCGCCTATACCGATAAGAAAAAGAACATCCTCCGCCCGCCCACCACATCATTTATTATAATTGATCATCGCACCGGTAAAACCAAAGCATTAAATCATGAAGATCTCTCTGTTCTGTCACAGGTGAACCTGCGAAACGCCTTGATGGCAGGAGATTGTGAAGGATTCAACGGTGTTTACGGTTATGAAGGACCCCTGTTAAGGTCGGTGCTCGAATGGTTCGGCCTGACATGGGCTGATCGCGATTATGGCAGATATGTCGTGGTTTCCAGCGAAGACGGTTTTTGTGCCACCTTCTCCCTGGGGGAACTTTTTAATTCCCGCTTGGATAACAACATTATCATTGCCCATAAGAAAAACGGTGCTTTCCTGGAGCCCAAAGGGGGATTTGCCACCTCGGTCGTTGGAGAAGACAGTATGGGGGGGCGTTCTGTCAAAAGGATTCATAAAATAGAAATTTATTAAGGGAGGATGGGTGATGCGAGGTGTTCTAAAATTGTTTTGCCGAAGGGGTTGGGCTAATTTACTGGTATCCGTTTCTTTGCTGATCGGTCTTATGGTTTCAAATCCAGCCTTCAGCGCAGAGCCAACAAAAGAAAACGTACCCAAATCCACGGACAACGTGTTCAAACTGGGTGAAGTCGTTGTAAGCACAGAAAAAGAAACGAAAGAGACACCCAGCACGATCACCGTGATTACAGCGGAAGATATCGAAAGAAGCCATGCAACGAATTTAGGTGAAGCCTTCAGATTCATACCGGGGATGCTTTACCGGCAGAGCCGAACAAAAAACGAGTATTATGTGTCCTTGCGCGGATTTTCCCAGGAAAACGTGCTCATTCTGATGGACGGTGTACCAATTTATGAACCTTATGAGGGTTTGGTGAATCTGGCGGACATCCCGGTACAGAATATCGCTGAAATCAAGGTCGTCAAAGGGAACGCCTCCGTTCTTTACGGACCAAACGCCTTGGGTGGCGCCATAAACATCATCACCAAAAAAGGGGACACAAAACCCAATTTTAGCGCTTCCTACCAAATCAGCGATTACAATACCCACCATATTCAGGCGACACATGGCTGGAAAGTGGGCAATTTCAGCTATTTTATTGGCGCCAGCCACAAGGAATCCGATGGTTTCAAATTGGCGGAGGAATTCAGCTTACCGGCCGATGTCACCACCAGTATGTACAATGCGCGGACCAACCCGCTTGCCCTCAGAAATACCCCTATCAAACCGGATGATGGAAAGCGCGAAAACAGTTATTATGATCGCGACGCTTTTACCTTTACCGGCAGTTATGACATTACCCCCAACCACAAGGTCGGCTTATCTGTTGAATACTATGACAGCGAATACGGTGTGCCGCCTGTACCGATCTACAGAGAAGCCAGGGCACGTGTTGGCGGTGCTTGGGGATTTGATTACTTCCCCCGTTATTGGCGATTTTCAGAATGGGACCGCTACACAATTAACCTGATTGAAGAGTCACAATTGGGGGCTCATTGGCGAATTAAGGGCAGACTGTTTTACGATGGCTATGAAAGTACACTGGATGCCTATGATGACGACACGTACTCTTCCATGAATCGTATAGGAGGACCTCCTTCAGGGCGATCATCTTATGATGATTACAGCAGGGGTGGCAATTTCTACACTTTCTGGGATGGCATCCCACGGAATAATATCAGGTTGGGCTTCACCTTCAAAGAGGATGTACACCGGGAAACGTTTGCCGGTTCTCCTGAGGATCGTTTGCGTTCCTACACCTATTCCGTCGGGCTGGAGGATGAAATCCGTGTCTTAGAACCATTGACGATCACCATTGGCTGCAGTTATGACGCCTTTGATAAAAGAGAAAGAGATCAATACGGACAATCCGATGAAACCGGGGATGATATCGATGCGTTAAACCCCATGATCGGATTTAATTATGTCTTTTCTCCTGCCGTGAACATTTATGGCTCCGTTGCCAAGAAGGTTCGTTTCCCCACGATGCGAAATCTTTATGCTACTGGTGTCATCGGTCCAACGGGTGATCCGGACCTTGATGAAGAAAGGAGTATCAATTATGAATTGGGCGGACGCCTCGCCTTTGCCAAGCAGTATTTGTTCGAGGCTGCGGTATTCTATAGCAGGGTAAAGGACATGATCAACTTCGACAACCAAATCGGCCGGTTCGAACAATATGACAAAGCGATCCTTGCCGGTTTTGAAATGAGCCTGTCCGGACAATTGACATCCCAGCTCTTCGGGAAATTAAGTTACACTTATCTCAATGCCCGAACCGATTCGACAGTTACTATTGAAAACAGCAACACACCTTCACTCGTTTATGAACCCGAAGAACTCCCGTACAGACCGGAGCATAAAATCGACCTGGAACTGAGCCAGAAATTCAGTTTCGGCACCACGATCGATTTCAATGCCAGTTATGTTTCAGAGAGTACATATTACGACCATGCCGACCCGGTTAATCGCCGGTTGGTTGCCAAGAAGGACCAACTGAACGATTATTACCTGTGTAACCTGAAAATCAGCCAGGATCTGAGTCATGGTCTACAGATTTATATAGCTGCGGATAACTTGTTTGATGAAGAATATCAGGACATTTTTCAACTTGCTGCACCGGGACGCACGGTTTGGGCGGGTATCAAATTTAATCTATAGGTTTTTTACCGGCACCGCAGGGGGGTATTCTTGATCTTCGATACCTCCCTGCCGCTGCTAAGCTGATCTCTTTTGAAGGGTTATTTAGAGGTGGGTATATTTTATGAGTGCAAATCTTTTAAAGGTTTTAATCTTTGTTCTGGCCTTTATCATTTTTCCGTTTTCACAAAGTTTTGCCTTTAATGATTCCCTTGCCGTGACAGGGGATGTAAAAAAGGCCTTGAATCTGTCTCTGGCGGATCTCAAAGAAATGAATCCGTTTCATATCGCAAATGTAACCATGCTGAAAGAGAGGAAACCAGGCGAGCCGGAGGTGCGCGTCGGTGTATATCATTTCAAAGGAGTGTTGCTCAGAGACATTCTTGAAAAAGCCGGGATGAAGCATGTGAGAAAATATGAACCCGGTGTTTACATCAAGGTAATCGGCGAAGGCGGTAGGGAAGTCATCTTTTCCTTTGGTGAAATCTTCTACTCCAGTATCGGACGGAGTACGTTGATTGCCTACGAGAAAGACGACAGGGGTATCTATGCTGGGGACGGCATAGGCGAACTGGTCGTGGCGACGGATCTGAGATCGGGACGATCCATTAAAGGAGTGCGAGAAATCCGGGTCGAACGGGTGGATATCAAGATGAATGTGTATGAAGAAAATAAAAAAAATATCATTCAACCGCCAACATCAGAGCTGATTCTTACAGACAAAAGAACGAACAAATCTTTACGGATTGGTCTGGAAGAACTGAAAAAGATGGACGTTCTGAATGTCGAGGACGCGATCCTGACTGGCGATTGTGTAGGATTCCATGGCGTTTATTCTTTTAAGGGAACAGCCCTGCGTTCTCTGCTGGAAAGAATAGGTGTTGACCCATTGAGTGGCACTTATGACCGCTACGTCGTGGTCAGCAGCGAAAACGGGTTCAGCGCCACGTTTTCCTTCGGTGAGATATTTAATTCACGCTTAAGTGACAACATCGTCATCGCCTATGAAAAAGATGGGAAATTGCTCAGCAGTGAAGAAGCATTTGCCATGTCGGCAGTAAGGGAGGACAGCCTTGGAGGGCGATCTGTCAAAAGAATCAGCAAAATTGAAATCCAATGATACATTGATTTAACCAGAAATATGGGATATTTCCTTTTTCTGACGCGTGATTTATGCGCAAGACAGCAACTTCAACATCTTTCTTAAATCAAGGGGGTATGCAAGGTTTCCTCACCCGATTCTACACTTGTGGAATGTTACACCTTTCTATAAAATTCACTGGCAGAAATATCATGCACAGGGATCTATAATCGCAGGGGGTAAAAAATGAAAAAGAATCTGCTCGATCTCCTGATCTGCCCGGCTTGCCTGCCGGAAGAAAACCGGCTGACCGAAAAAATCGATCAAGAACTGTCGGAAGATATCATTGCGGGGCGCTTGATCTGCCCAGCCTGCGGCAGGGTGTATGCCATCGAAAACGGAATCGCCCTGCTTGATCCGGCTTTATTTCCCTCCAAAGCCTATGTCGACAATAAATACGAAACCTCGCCGGTGGTTTCGTCCTATCTATGGAGCCATTACGGTGATCTCCTGAATGAGGAACAGGCCTCCGATGCTTACCGGCGCTGGAGCGATCTGATGCGCCCGGACAGTGGCCTCTGCATCGACGCGGGAAGTGCCGTCGGCCGCTTTGCCTTCGAAATGACCCGCAAATGCGACTTTGCCGTCGGTGTGGACAATGCCCGATCATTCATCCGGGAAGCGCGGGAACTCATGCAGAATCGCCGCAAAACGATTACCCTGAAAGAAGAAGGCTACTTGACACGAACGGTCGATTTTGTCCTGCCGGAGGATTGGGACTGCCGAAAAGTCGAATTCATCGTCGCCGATGCCCTGGCTTTGCCTTTCCGTACAGACACGGTATCATCTTTGGCCTCTTTGAACCTGTTGGATAAAGTCCCCGTGCCCATAAAGCATCTGGAGGAGATGAATCGTGTAACCAGAACGGAAAAGGCCCAATTTCTGCTTTCCGATCCCTTTTCCTGGTCGGAAGAGGTGGCGCCGGAACAGAACTGGCTGGGGGGGCAAAAGCAGGGTCCCTATCAGGCACGCGGTCAGGAACACCTCCTGAAACTTCTGGTCGGGGAAAGCAACCTTTTGCACCCGGTTTGGTCGATTGAATCCTATGGTTCGCTCTGGTGGAAAATACGCACCCACGCCAACCACTACGAGCAAATCCGAAGCTGTTACATTAAAGCGGTCCGCTGAATCTTACGACAAACTGGAGGCCATCCCATGAAAACGCATTCGATCTGCCGGCTGTGTTCGGCCTGTTGTCCCATTGAAGTGGAAACGGAAAAGGGCAAATGGATATCCGCCTGCAGAAAATCCCCTTTTCCGGTTGAATACCAATTGGTTTGCCCGAAACTGGCGGCGGCGGCCGACATCATCTATTCCCCCCTGCGGTTGACCAAACCGCTGATCAATGATGGCAGCCGGGGTTTCCGGGAGGCCTCCTGGGAGGAAGCGCTGGATGTCGTCGCCCAACGACTCCTCATTTGTAAAGAAGAATACGGCGCCCAATCGGTTTGCTGGTTGCGGGGAATGGCCGCCGACTGGGGCGCCCCCTGGGATTATGTCAACCGCCTGATGAACGCTTTCGGTTCCCCCAATACTATCGGAAACGGCTCCATCTGCTTCGTCGGCCGCGATTTTGCTCACACCACGGTTTATGGCGCCATGACGATGCCTCAGGCAATGCAGGCCCAATGTGTTTTGATCTGGGGCAAAAACGACCGGGATACAGCGCCCGGCGCAGCCGAGGCGATTCTCCACGCCAGGCGAAACGGCGCCAAGCTCATTGTGGTCGATCCGGTAAAAACCGCCTTTGCCGGGATGGCGGACATCTGGCTGCAGATCAAACCGGCCCATGACGGCCTGCTGGCCATGGCCATGATTCATGAAATCATCAACCATAATCTTTATGATAAGGATTTTATAAAGGACTGGACCGTCGGTTTTGAGGCATTAAAAAAATCTGCGGAGCAATATCCGATCGACAAAATAGCGGCCGATATCTGGCTCGATCCGGAACTGATCCGCAAAGCCGTCAGGCTCTACGCATTGTCCAAGCCCGCCTGCATCATTGACGGCAACGGACTGGATATGCAGCTTGAGTCGTTCGAGGCCACACGGGCGGTGGCCATGTTGCGGGTGTTGACGGGAAATCTGGATGTCGGAGGCGGTGATCTCATCCCCCAGACCGTCCCCAACCGGAACCTGCAGTTAAAAGACCGGATTCCTGCCGGCATCGAGCCCATCACCGCAGATTACACCCTGTTCAACCGTTTTCACCGCAACTGGGGACATCAGGTGCAATCCTGTGTGATCGACGCCATCCTGGATGAAAAACCCTATCCGATCAAATCCCTGATCGTTCAGTCCGGCAATCCCCTCGTTACGTTTATGGATGCGGAGCGCGTCAAAAAAGCGCTGGAAAAACTGGAATTTCTCGTCGTAACCGACCTGTTCATGACCCGAACCGCGGCCATGGCGAATGTCATCCTGCCTGCCGCCAGTTGCTTCGAAAATACCCAGCTCAACCGCGCTTTTATCCGCACCAGCCCCGTCAGAATCCAGGAACAGGTGATTGCCCCCGTTGGTGAAAGCCGGCCGAACTGGCAAATCACCTTTGACCTGGCGCGCCGTCTTGGTCTGGAAGAAGAATTCCCCTGGAAAACCGCCGAAGAGGCCATCGATTACCAGCTCGAACCGGCGGGGATCACGGTGGCGATGCTCAGGGAAAAACCGAACGGGATCATGGCCGAACCCGTACAATATCAAAAATACCGCAATCATCGATTCCAGACACCTTCGGGTAAAGTAGAGTTGTACTCGGAACAGCTAAAGAACCACGGCTACGATCCGGTCCCTTATATCAACGGGCCCTTGCAGGCACCCATCAGTTTCATGGATCAGGCGGATCGATACCCGCTCCTGGGCATCAGCGGCGCCCGCAACAACCGGTTCACCAATTCGCAATACCGCGTTATTCCAACTCTAATGCAAAAAGAAGCCGACTGTGCCGTCGATATTCACCCCAAAGATGCGGTCAAGTACGGTATCGAATCCGGTGATTGGATCAAGGTGGAAACGCCGCGCGGCGCAATACGGATGAAGGCCAGGATTTCGGATGTGATCCATTCCGGGGTCATCCGCATCGCCTGGGGCTGGGGAGATCTCAACCCGGATTACAGCCTGAACCGCATCACGGATGACGACCGGCGCAACCCGGTGATCGGAACCCCGTCGGGACGAAACTTCATGTGCCGGATTGAAAAGGTCCTCTGCAAGTCGGATTAAAAATAGCCTTCATAAGTGGTCAAGAGTCGATTCGTAATCGACACTTCCGAACACCCCTCGACTATCGTTGAGGGGTGTTTTATTATTCCTTCTCCTATTCTGTACACAATGCCGGGATGCTTTTTTAATAAAATACTGACTGGCTGTATATAATCAACCCCATACTGTAAAGCGGTGGCCCAGAGTTTCAGGATATGTTTGCAGAAAATGGAATCAAAAGAGAGATTTTGTGTGGAGAATTTTCAACGCCCTTTTATGTGATGATCCGAAGGACCATTATAATACGTGAAATAGGCCTTTAAGTAGGCATCCTGACTTTTCCAGTAATCAAGGCGCTGTCTTTGGTAAACTTCCCATTCGTTTACGGTAGAAGGGTGGCAGTGCAGGATGAGGGATCGTCGGACCCAAATGCTGTCCGGGTAGTTTTGGGCGAGCGTAAAAAGAGACGTCTTCAAGCATGCCGGATCGTGTGAGGTCAGATAGCAATATACGCCTTGCAAAAAGACTGCTTCCGGAGCATCGGCGCTCTGTGGATAGGTTATTATGAGCCTTTCTATGTATTGGTGTGCCTTCTCTATTTCATGGCGGTCATGGTAGTACTTACCTAAGGCAAGCAGACAGAATGACGTCAACGCCTCGGCGTCGAGAAATCCCGCGCGGCGTTCGCATTCCACACCATCGGATCCGATAATGATAAATGCAGGAACGCTGTTGACCGCGTAAGTGCCGAAAACATCAGGTGTGTCTGGGGTAATACGCACCGGGACGAATTCTCCCCGGATCAAATCCGCCACATTTTGTTGCGGATAAACGGCCATATTCATACGATGGCAATAAAAACACGTTTCACTGCAGAAAAACAGAAAAAGCGGTTTGCCGCTTGCCCTAGCATCCTCCAGTCCTTCATCAATGCTTGAGCGCCATGAATAATTATCTTTGAGTGTCATTGTCTTCATGGATTTGACATAAATCCGGGAAATCAAAAGCCCATAAATCAGGGTGATTTAAGAGAAAAATATGATTCAACTCGGCCTCGGGTTTTTTAAACTGCGCTCACAACGTTTCTAAGTGATGAAGAGAAGGGCCGTTATGGTATGTGAAATAGGCCTTTAAGTAAGCTTCCTGACTTTTCCAGTAGTCGCGGTGCTGCTTGCGGTAATTGTCCCAATCGGCCACGGCGGAATGATGGAGGTGCAAGACGAGAGATCGTCGAACCCAAATGCTGCCCGGGTGGTTTTTCCCGAGCATAAAAAGAGCTGTTTTCAAATGTGCCGGATTTTCCGAGATCAGATACCGGTATACACCGCGCAAAAAAATGGCCTCCGGGGCATAGGGGCTCTGTGGATAAGTTTCTACGAGCTTTTCCATATACTGCTGGGCGGCATCCGTGTCATTCCGATCATGGCTGTACTTTGCCAAGGCAAAAAGACATAAAGCCGCCAGATCATCATGGCCGATCAAATCCGCAAACCGTTCGTATTCCGTTCCATCCGGTCCTGCAACGACAAAGGTTGGGACCAGATCTATTTTGTGTCTGTGGAACATAACCGTCATATCCTGGTTGATGCGCAGACCGATGAAATGATTTTGGATGAGGTCGGCCAAATCCTGGTCCTGGTGGATCATCATCTCTATATCTTTACACGCAATACAGGAATCATGGCAAAAATATAGAAAAACCGGTTTTCCCATCACCTGAGCTTCTGCAAAGGCCTTGTCCTCATCCCGATACCAGTTATTTTTTTCCAGCATGATCCTCTCCTTTGGCGATTTAGGTTTATCCGACCGATTTTACAGTGATCCAAATTGGTCGATAAATAAAGCGAATTGCTCTTCCTGCAAGCCTTTACCCGGCACGCCGTCCAATCTTTTCGTTATCGTCCCGTTCTCGAAGTAAAGGATGGAAGGGTAGATATTGACGGCATATTTCATCGCCATCTTTTCTTCGTCGTCCTGAAGCATCAGAAAAAACTGTGGATTGCGTTCCGCATAGTTTTGGAAGACGGGAATGAATGTTCGGCAGAAAGGGCACCACGAGGCATAAATCAGAACGATCAGCCTCGTTTTTTTTCGCAGGGTTTTCTGGAAGCTCTCTTCGTTATCAACCACATCAATTATGCCGGCCATGCTGCGCCTCCTGGTCAAATATTTGCGGAAAAACTTAATCTAAAGATGGGACAAAATGCAACATGAATTATCTTCTCTTCGCAATATTCAGTGTAAGTATTTGTAATTATGGGAATTTATATTTTTGTGCCGAATGCATTCTATGCATATTAAGAATCTGTATCTGCCATATATCAAGATTATGAATTTGACTTACCATGGTTCCAATCGGTTATGAGAAAGAACGGTTTATTGTCTTTCCCGCACGGAGAAACGTCCGGCAAGGGCTCTTCTCATATGTAATTTCCTTATGGTGCAAGATGGATGACTCGGCCCCCCCCGGATCATCCATCTTGCGGGGAATTTGGCCGCTCAACTTTTTGCATGAATGGGAGAAAGGGTAATCTATATCATCAACTCTGAATTCAGTTTATCAATTCGGGGAGCCATCACGATCTGTGGACATGAAGGCGCCGTGCTTTGAAATAAAATCATTGTTTCGTTTACAGCATTAAAAATGGTGGCGATCACAACAAATGAAAGGAGGTGAGTGGTTTCGGTTCATGGGGGGTGAGGCATCATGCTTACCTGTTTTTTTTCATAAGAGCAATAGACACTTGCATGGCTAAATACCATAGGAGGAGGTTATTGTATGAGCAGTCGTATTTTGCCAGAATTCGATCTACTGGTACCTCAGAGCATTCCTGAAGCCGTGGAAATGCTGGGAAAATTTCAAAACAAGACGGCGGTTATGGCCGGCGGTACCGATCTTCTGGTGCTGATGAAGGCGGGACTTGAGTCGGATTATGTCATGTCTCTGTCGGAAATTCCCGGCCTGGATTATGTGATTTACGATCCACAGGAGGGCCTGAGAGTGGGCGCGATGGCCACCCTGGCTCAGGTCGTCGAAAATGCGGATGTGAAGAAGTACTATCCGGCGCTGTGGCAGTCCGCCTGCGTGAACGGGACACCACAGACCCGCAACAAAGCAACGGTGGTCGGAAATATTCTGAGAGCATCACCGGCGGGGGACTGCTGCGTGGCCGCACTGGCCTTGGGGGGGAAGGTTGTCCTGCAGGGTGCGGCCGGCAAGCGGGAAGTCGATATCGATAATTTTTGGGTGGCTTATCGGAAAACGGCACGGCAGGCGTTCGAGTTTGCGGTGGAATACAAGATTTCCGCAAATGTCGGGAAATCCGCATTTAAAAGGATGACCCGTGTGGATCAGGACCTTGCGAAGCTGAACGCCGCGGTCTGTTTGAATATGGTGGGCAATGTCTGCCAGGGAGCGCGTCTTGCGGTCGGTTGCGTGGCGCCGACGACTGTGCGGGTGAAGAAGGCCGAGGATATCTTGAAAGGTAAGGAAATCAATGAGAGCGTGCTGAAAGATGTGGCAGCGGCGGTCAGCGCGGAAGTGACTCCCATCGACGATGTTCGCTCGACGGCCTGGTACCGCAAGGAGGTATCCGGTGTGCTGCTGAAGCGGACCATTGAGAAGGCCCTTGCATAGGCTGAATTGACCAACCAAGACGATAAGGAGAAGAAGATGAAGACTCGTTCCATAACACTATATGTCAATGGAGAAGCGAATAGTCTGACCATTCCGGTCAACCGGACACTGCTCCAGGTTCTCAGAGAAGATCTGGGGATGCCGGAGACGAAGTACGGCTGCGGCACGGGCGAATGCGGTGCCTGCACGGTACTGTTGGAGGGGGGAAAGAGCATATTGGCCTGTCTGACTTTGGCGGCGACGATGGACGGCGCAAAGATCACGACGGTGGCCGGTCTGGATGAGGACGGTAAATTGCACCCGGTGCAGGAGGCCTTTGTAACGGAAGGCGCGATTCAGTGCGGTTATTGCACGCCCGGCATGGTCATGAAGTCCGTGAGTATCCTGGCGAAGAACCCGAAGCCGACGGAGGAGGATATCCGCCGCGAGCTGGAGGGGAATATCTGCCGTTGTACGGGATATGTGAAAATCGTACAGGCGATTCAGAAGGCCAGCGAAGTCATGGCCTCCACACGTTAAGGGAAGGAAAGGAGGATATTCATGAGCGAACTTTCTATTGTTGGGAAGAGTTTACCCAAGATCGACGCTAAAGAAAAAGTCTTAGGTCAGGCGATGTATGCCGCCGATTTGAGTTTCCCCGGCATGTTATATGGCAAGATAGTCCGGTGTTGGAAATATGCCCATGCGAAGGTGACGAAGCTGGATTTCTCGGAAGCCGCCAAAGTGCCCGGTGTCGTAAAAATTCTAGGTCCCAAGGACGTAACTCAGAATGTCTATAACACGGGCGTGCTGGACGTCATGGTGCCGGAGCCGGTGGGCCAGATGCTGGGCGATCTGGAGGACATTCACATTTTCTCAGATTACATCAAACATCAGGGCGACAAAATTTGCGGGATTATCGCCAAAACGGAAGAGGCGGCGGAAAGAGCAGCGGCAAAAATCGTTGTCGAGTATGAACCCCTGCCGGTATACCTGACGGCGGAGGAAGCCGCGAAGCCTGATGCAGTGCAATTCCATCCGGCGAAGCCGGGGAATAAGGCTTTCCAATTGCCGGCGGCCATGTTCCCCAATAATGTTTACGGATGGGGCGATGCCGAAGCGGAGATGAAAAAGGCCGATCTGATTGTTGAAGACACGTTTTACGTGCCGAAACAGAAGCAGTGCCAGATGGAGCCCCACGCCTATGTGGCTCTCTATGACGCCCAGGGCCGTTTGAACTGCTGGACGTCCACCCAGATGCCGAAATGCGTCCATCCCAAGCTGGCCCGTCTTTTCGGGTTGCCCATGTCCAGAGTAAAAATTAATCAGACGACGGTTGGCGGCGGTTTCGGCGTTCGCCTGGGCATGATCAGCGAGCCCGAATGCTGCGCCATGGCGATGGCCGTGCCGGGGCATCATGTAAAGGTACAGCAGCTCAGGGAAGAAGATTGGGTCGCATCCGAGAGCCGCCATCCCGGGAAATACTGGATGAAAATGGGATTCAAGAATGACGGGACGCCCGTCGCTTGCCAGGCTAAGTTTGTGGCCTACACGGGGGGCTATTTCACCCAGGCTTCCGGAGTGCCCTTCACGACTGGTGCGTGGCTTCTCGGCACATACAAATATGGCGCTTGTAATTACGAAGGCGAAGCCTATTTCACGAATCAGGTGCCGTGCGGCGCCTATCGGGGTTACGGGAATCCGCAGACAAACTTTCCTTCGGAGCAGTTGATCGACCGGGCCTGTAGTAAGCTGGGCATTGACCCGGTAGAATGGCGTCTGAAATGGCATAAGGGCATAGGCGACGATACGTGGATTCTCGGATTCAAATATCCTTCCTGTGCCATTGACGAGTGCATTGCCAAGGGCGCCGAGGCGATCGGATGGAAAGAGAAAAGGGCCAAATACGCCAACCAGACCGGTAAAAAGCGCCGCGGTGTCGGTGTTGCCCTGGCAACGCATACGAGTGGCGCCATGCCGATGCTTCTGGAACACACTACAGCAACGGTGAAAGTCAACGAAGATGCAACGGCCGAAGTCATTGTTAACTGCTCGGATCTGGGAACGGGCGCTCATACGGCTCTGCATCAAATTGCCGCTGAAACTTTAGGCTTCCCGATGGAGGATGTCCATATGCTGGTGGGCAACTCCGACGCCGCCGGCTTTGACATCGGCGCCCATGCCAGCCGGACCATTTATGTGGGCGGATTGGCGATCAAGTCGGCTTGCGAAAAAGTGACGGCGCAGTTTTTCGAAAGAGCCGCCGAAGCTTTGGAATGCAGAACCGAAGACCTGGAAATGAAAGACAAGAAGATTTTCGTGAAGGGAAGCCCAGAGAAGTCCATCGACATTAAGACGATTACAACGCTTGGCGTCTACAACTTTATCGATCCGGCGACGGGGAAACCCATCGGCCATCCTGGCCAGATTCAGGGTTATGAGAGCTTCTTCCCCCCGCATCATTCGCCTCCCTGGTCGGCTATCTTCGTTGAAGTGGAAGTCGATACGGAAACCGGTGAAGTGAAGCTGCTGGAATTTGTGACGGCTTATGATATCGGCCGGGCCATCAATCCCAAAAGTGTCGAAGGTCAGTTGGAAGGCGGCGCCCAGCATGGGTTAGGCAATGTTCTGACAGAAGAAACCTATTACGATAAGAACGGCCTTTGCATGAACAGCAACTTTACGGACTACAAGATGCTGGGTCCCTCGGACCTGCCGCCGATGAAGGTCATTCTGGTTGAGCAGCCCGATCCGCTTGGTCCCTACGGCGCCAAGAGTTGCGGCGAAATGGGTCTTGTCAATCCCATCGGCGCCACAGCCAACGCCATTTACAACGCCATCGGCATCCAGTTTACGGAATCGCCGATTACGCCGGAGCTTATTTTGAAGACCATCAAGGATAAGGGTATGACCTATTAAACCCAAGAGTCATTGGGGCCTGCCTAGAGGGGGGCCTCAATGACTCTTGTTAATTCATATCAATAAGTTATGAAAATAAATTCGGTTAGCGATAATCTGCTTGCCGATATCGAAAAATGACGGGAGAAAATTTGGTTTCCTTCATTCTTGCCGCAGGGTTTTCCTCCCGCATGGGCATGTTTAAGCCGCTTCTCCCGCTGGGCGATACGTTTGTCCTGGACTATGCAGTCACTTTATTCCGAAAGGCCGGTGTAAACGAGATACGGGTGGTTACCGGCTACCGTTCCTTCGATCTGGAGCCGGTCTTAACAGAACTTGGTGTCCGCAGCATTAAAAACAACCGTTTTCAGGAAGGCATGTTTTCATCCGTACAGGCTGCGGTGCAAACGCTCGATGACACAGTCGATGCCTTTTTTATTCTGCCTGTTGATATTCCGCTGGTTAGGTCGAGCACGGTCAGGGCTCTGATAGACGCATTTCACCAAAAAGGACCGGATGTCGTTTATCCCTGTTTTCTGACGGAAAGGGGACATCCTCCTCTCATATCCGGGCGTCTGGTGGATGACATTCTGCATTGGCCGGGTAACGGAGGACTTAAAGCATTGCTTGCGATGAGGGAGGAAAGTTCCATGGAAGTGTGTGTGCCCGATGAGAATATCCTGGTGGATATGGATCAAGATAATGATTACCGGATCATGAAAGATAAAGCAAAATCTTTCGATACCCCGTCGGAAATGGAATGTCAGGCGCTGATGATCATGTTTAACGCGGAGCGGGGCTTATTGCAGCACAGCCAAGCGGTGGCCGACGTTGCGGTTAAATTGGGAAAGGCACTAACCAATGCGGGATGCAGCCAGAACCTTGACCTTCTGAAGGCAGCGGGGCTTCTGCATGATATCGCCAAGGGGCAACCCCGTCACGCCGAAAGAGGCGCCGACATGATACGCAATTGGGGATTTCCTGCCGTGGCGGATGTCGTCGGGGCCCATATGGATATAACTCTGGATGCAGGGCAGATGATTCGGGAAAGAGAGATTCTCTACCTGTCGGATAAACTGGTCCGGGGCGACCAGGTCGTTTCTCTTCCGGAGCGGTTCAAAACAGCGCAGGAACGTTATGCCGATGATCCGGAAATCAGCGGTCATGTGGCGCGGCGTTTGCGGGATGCCATGGTGATTCAAGAATGTATCGAATCGATCATCGGCTGTTCGATACAGGTGTTTTTGGGGCACGAGGACTACAGAAGAATTCATGCCGTCTCATAAGACCATCTATCTGGTCAGACATGCCGATTGTCGTCAGGATGATATCAAACGCTATATCGGCCAGATCGATTTACCGTTGAACCAGACGGGCGTCAAACAAGCATTGAGCCTTGCCCGGACCTTGCAAGATATTCCTTTTACCAGGGTCTACTGCAGCGACCTGAAACGGTCCTATGACACGGCCAGAATCATTTCCGGGGATCGTTGTCATTTGATTGACCCCATGCCGGAACTGAGAGAAATCGCATTGGGTGCTTGGGATGGTTTCCCCATGGAAGAAATTCATCAAATGTATCCGCAGGAATACAGGGAACGAGGGATTGATCTCGTCAATTTTCGCCCTCCGGGGGGGGAAAGCTTTCACGATCTGGCCGCCCGGATCATTCCGCAGTTCAACGAACTGCTGAGTATTTCCGGTGAACATGATCTCATCGTGGGACATGCCGGTGTGAATCGGGTTATTCTCTGTCATGTTCTTGGGATGCCGATAGCGCATCTTTTTCGTCTTCAGCAGGACTATGCCTGTATAAATCTTGTGGAAGTCGCACGTGACGGCATGCGGCTTTTAAGCATGAATATCGGTTGCTTTACAGCACCGGTGCCGCCGGTCAGTCAGGATTGAGTTGAGGAGCATATTGTGGAAGTTGAACATAAAATTCATAAATTACTTGCCAGAGATGGGCGTTTTTGTCTGGCTACGGTGGTTGAATCGTCTCTGCCCGATTATCCGGTGGGGATGAAAACCATCATTTATGCCAATGGTAAAATGGACGGTCCGTTGGCAGCGGATACGACCATTGAGGAAGCGGTGCGTCAGGAGGCCTTGAAAGCGCTTAAGGACAAAAGAAAAAAGCTTGTTAACCTGCGCCCTGAAGGTATGAAAATATTCTTCGATGTGTTGACATCGGATGTCGTGATCATTATCTGCGGGGCCGGTCATATCGCCGTACCCCTGGCCAAATATGCCACCGATGCAGGGTTTCACGTCATTGTCATTGATGATCGTCCCGACTTTGCCCATCCGGCGCGGTTTCCCGGATGTGAGGTTATTACTGAAGATTTTGTGCCGACCCTGAGAAATATTCCTGTTAATTCATCCACCTATGTTGTGGTGATTACCCGGGGGCATGAACATGACGCGGAGTGTCTGGCGGAAATCCTGAATAAAAAAAATGATGCGGCTTATGTCGGGTTGATCGGGAGTGGACGAAGAGTGAGATTTGTTGTGGATATGCTTAAACGGCAGGGAATCAAGGAGAAAAAATTGGCCGATCTGTTCACCCCGATCGGTCTTCCCATCGGAGCCGAATCCCCGGAAGAGATTGCGACAGCCATTCTGGCAGAATTGATATGTGTGCGTAAAAGAGGGGCTGACCAAGCACGATTACTGAGAAAAGGAATATCCGACGATTATGACCGACCGGGAAGTGTTTGAAAAATTAGCGGAGGTGTCCGACCACGGTACGCCTGTATGTCTGGCCACGATTGTTGAGGCACAGGGATCTACGCCCCGTGCGGTCGGAGCCAAGATGCTTGTTTTCGCGGACGGCACGACTTATGGTTCCATTGGAGGGGGGTGCGGTGAGAACCAAGTACGCAGTACGGCATATCAATGTCTGTTGATCGGCAAGAAACCTGCGATTGTGGAAGTCGATCTGACGGACGATTTAGGTACAAAGGGCGGTGATGTCTGCGGCGGCAGAATGTGGGTGTATGTTGAGCCTTATTGTGAAGAAATTGAGCCGGACATGAATGCATGAACGATTCATTTCCTCGGATACCATGGCTCGTCGTCGGGTGATGGGCATGCATAAAGACGAATGCCATCGCTTTCGCCTTGCAAACAAACCCTCAACATTGAAATAAAAGGTTTTTGCTGTTCTTGTTTTCTTATGATATGGTGCCGCCCATGGCTTACGATACGTTCAAGAACATTACCATGCAGCAGCTTGAGGCCCTGATTCAACTGGTTGACGCGGGCAGTTTCACCCGGGCGGCCGATAAAATGTTCCTTACCCAGCCTACTCTGACCAAGCATATCAAGAACCTGGAGGATGCGGTTGGTACACTGATCGTTAACCGGTCCAATAAGAGTTTGTCCCTGACCCCGGAAGGTCAGATTCTCTACAACTATGCGAAGCGGATGATCCGCCTGCGGGATGAAGCGAAAGAAAAAATCCTCGAAATGCGTGATCATGAAGCCGGGCATATTTTCCTTTCCGCCAGCACGATCCCGGCGACCTATATTCTGCCCCGGCTTCTGGGTCAGATGCGTAAGGATTATCCGGATATCCGGGTGCACATGCAGACCTGCGACAGCGAGGAAAGCCAGCAGTTGATCATCAACGGACAGGCCGAGATGGGGGTCATCGGCAAGGAACCTTATGACCGGAGGCTCTGCGCGGAAACCTTATGGAAGGATGAACTGGCGCTTGTTGCGCCGGTGGATTATACCGGTCTGCAGCAGGGCGGTCCAGTCACCATGGAACAACTGATGAAGGAACCTTTTGTCGTTCGCGAGCGGGGCAGCGGGACAAGGGAAAACATCGAAAATTATTTACAGAAACAGTACCATCTCACCTTTTCCGCGTTCAATATCGTCGGAGAGATGGGCAGTTCCGAAGCGGTCAAGGAGGCGGTGATCGGCGGCCTGGGTCTTTCCATCATTTCTCTTTACGCGGTCGAACGCGAATTAAAACAGGGTGTTTTAACAGTCATCCCCATGGCGGGGGGCAATATTACCCGTCATTTCTATTTGATCTATCGGAAACATCTGCATCTGCTGAACTACCACAAGCGTTTCCTGGAGGTACTGAAAACCTCCGTCTCCGCATAGGAGACGAAGCTTCCCCTGAATAAAGAAGTGAATCAAGCCAACCGGCAATCGAGAAGGAAGAATGAAATTCTTCGGATGGCGCAGGGCCAAGCAGCGTAAATCCGGCGGTTTGAAGAGTTTCTGGTTGAAACGGAAAATTATCGAAAGTGATTGAAGATCGATCTGATGCATTTCTATTTGATATTATTTTGAGCACTGAAACCCTTCATCGGCCATCTTTGCACGGATTTCGAGTAGTTTTGGACATTGAAAATCGGGTGGAATTCTAGTGGGTATCTGGGCAGCTATATCAACCAGCTTCTTTTCATCAGGCGTAAGCAAATTTTTCTTCCCAGCCCAATAGCTGACCTGTTGCCAATATTTACCACCAAGTTGGACAACCTCTGCCTGTGCGGCAATGCCATTGTCCGTTTTTTGCAATTTCTTCGCATCCTTTTTGGTTATCAATAGCTCTGCCCTGTCAACCAAATCTGCGATGAATGATGGAAGTAATGGGACATTCAGACTCTCTACCCTTTCCCAGCAGAGTTTTTTCTTACACCACTCCGTAACATTATCGATGGGCCTGTCTTCAGACACAATGGAATTGAAAGCTGCTTCAGCTATCTTTTCAAGCTGTAACTCCATGGCCTTTGAAACGTCTTGCCTGCCCCAGATCGCTCTGAAGTCGAAAACCTTGTCTTTTGCTGATGTTCTTATCATCATTGCTAGCTTGGCAATTGTGTAGGCCACGACATTCGCCCTGTAACCACCTTGATACCACGGCTGCCTTGATACCATTCGCTCTGTATATTTCCAGATGATAGCAT
>ENA-UPTA01001624-UPTA01001624.1-activated-sludge-metagenome-genome-assembly--contig:-NODE-1624-length-24726-cov-6.591139_pt1 | contig 24726 bp, 24 predicted proteins | sample MGYA00238184_ERZ773361 | MGnify/ENA primary metagenome ERZ773361 (study PRJEB29100, sample SAMN05720205) | activated sludge metagenome | isolation source: anaerobic digester from wastewater... | reverse complement strand
GGTTGACAATTGATCTTTTGTTTAGGATATGGACATAAATCCGGATTGTTTCGTACATTATCGGATTTTCCATCCGGAGTGTATGCTTTTCCCTGAACCGGGGGAAAATGCACATTGTGACCAAAAGGAATAAAATGAAGAAGCTATATATCGCGATTTTTATCGCACTTGCCTCTATTCAGGGTTGTGTCTCCCTTGGGAGCGCGCCGGCAGCAGGATACAATGCGGTGAGAGACCATGCAGGTGATGTGATCCTGAACAGTTCAAACGAAACACCCGAAAACGGCACCCAGGTATATGTGCCGGTTAGCAGATATAAGTGGTAACAGCGACAAACGTCATCGTGCCCCGAACAGAACCGTTCCAAGACGTATCATGGTGCTCCCCTCTTCAATAGCGACACGATAGGAATCCGACATACCCATTGACAGCGTGTCCATCACAACACCGGGAATGGAACATCCCCGGAGGCCGTCAAAAATTTCCCTGGTCCGCCTGAAAAACAGACGTGAATCTTCCGGATCGCCCGTTACCGGCCCCATGGTCATGAGTCCCTCAAGGCGCACATGCTCCATGACGGCAATGCCTTCAGCCGCCTTCAGGACTTCATCGAATTCAGGTAAAAGCCCCGCCTTCGTTGATTCATCACCGATATTAATTTCAAGATACACTGGAACCACCCTTCCTTCGCACCGCGCGGCCCGGACATCGACGGCGGCGGCCTTTTGCACGGAGTCCACAGTCTGCAACACATCAAACAGTTCAAGGCTCTTGTTGATCTTGTTGGTCTGGATGTGCCCGATCATGTGCCACCGCACAGTCTTTGCCATATCGCCAAGTTCACGGTACATCTGTTCCGCTTCCTGGACATAATTCTCACCGATATCAGTGCCCCCTGCCTCGATGAACTCCATCACTTCTTCAGGGGACCTCGTCTTGACAGCTGCGACGATTTTCACATTCTCCGGGACTTCCTTCCGGATTTCCCTGTATGTTTCAGCAATTTTCATAACCGGTTCCATCGTGCTATTCTCAATAATACTTTACGGGGAGTACCAGGCCATGTCAAGGGCTTTACGAATCAGGCCCGGAACATGATCCGGTACGTTTCAGAAAGCGGCTCACACCGCCCGCGGCGGCAAAACCCGAAGAGAAGGCGAACTGCAGATTATATCCCCCGGTATCCCCGTCCACATCGAGGACCTCTCCCGCGAAAAACAGTCCCGGGACAATCCTTGACTCCATTGTTTTGGGATTGATATCACCCAGGGATACACCTCCCGCAGTAACCATTGCTTCATTGAACCCCCCGGTCCGCGCCACATCAAAGGGGAGCGCGGTAATATTTTCCACAAGGCATATCCGGGTTTCCCTTGTCATCTGTGAAAGCGTCAGGGCGGGGTCGATACTGTTGCAGGCAAATATTCTCTGGACCAGGCGATCAGGGACATGCAATGCTCCGAGAGAATTTTTTACAGTTTTTTTTCCTGAGGTCGATATCATGTCACGAAGCATGGTATCGACCTCATCCCTGCTCCCGAAATCCGTAAGGCATACAGTGATCCGGTCTCCCGGCTGCATATACCTGCTCGCGTCAAGAATCCCGGGTCCTGAAAGTCCACGGTGCGTGAAGAGCACATCCCCCTGAAACTGCCTTTCCTTTTTCCCTTTCCGGTACAGACCCACCCGGGCGCCGGGGACAGATATACCGGCACAGTCCGCGAACTGATAGTTCTTCACGATAACCGGTGCAAGAGCCGGTACACATTCGACAAGTTCATGACCGAGAGACGAGGCGAACGCATACCCGTCACCGGATGAACCGGTGTGAGGATACGACTTCCCTCCCGCGGCAATCACAATGGCACGGGTACAGTATACCGCGCCAGCAGTGAGGACTTCAAATCCCGAATCAACCCGCCGGACAGACCGGACCGGGTCCCCGCATTGCACCACAACATCATTGTCCCCACAGGCATCAAGGAGCACCCGGAGAACATTGGAAGCGTCACGGTTTACGGGGAATATCTTTCCGTTTTCCTCCTCCTGCATCCCCAGTCCCCGGGACAGAAAAAATTTCACCAGGTCATTATTGGTAAACCGGAAAAGTGAATGCTTCACAAACCGCTCCCTGCCGCCGTAATGCGCCGGAAACGATTCGATGTCCCCGCCATGGGTAATATTGCACTGGCCGGAACCTGACAGCAGGAGCTTCCTTCCCGGGGAGGCATTCTTTTCAAGCACACAGACCCCTGCGCCGGGCAGGTCAATACTGGCTGCACAGAACAGCCCCCCGGGCCCTCCGCCGATTATCAGCACATCCTTTGTGACCGGGAGGGACTTCATGCTCCGCAGCAGATTCTACAGGCGAGGGGACAGCGTACATGTATCATCCTCACACATCCTTCCTGACGCCGCTGTATACCAGACCCTTTCCTGCGTCAATGGTAACCACTGTCCCGCTCTTCAGGACATCTGTCGCGTCAATGGCATCAGCGAGAACGGGGATCTGCAGCGCCTTCGCCACGATAACGGCGCTTGAATCTTCACTTCCTTCTTCCGTGATCACCGCGGCGGCATTCCGGATTGCCTGGAGAATATCATCGGTGCTTCTCCTGATCACAAGGATATCACCGGCGTTAAAATACTTCATCGCATCGCTGTCTTTATGAACGACGCAGAGATTCCCCGTGGCCCTGAGGGTGTTGAGCCCCTTCCCCTTCAGGAGCACATCGCCCACGACATGAACTTTCAGGGTGTTGGTGGTGCCGCTGATACCTGCGGGCATGCCCCCTGATATCACAATGAGGTCACCGCTTTTCACAATGCCGGTTTCCACCGCCCGCTCGATGGCCTCTGCGAAGATTTCATCAGTGGTGCACTTCAGTTCCGTCAAAACAGGAATGACGCCCCAGGTAACAGCAAGCTGCCGCCAGACTTTTTCTGAAACGGTAGTGGCGATAATGGGGCTGGCAGGGCGGTACTTCGCCACCATTCTTGCGGTGTGCCCCGACTTGGTTACGGTGACAATTGCCGTGGCCGCAAGGGAATGGGCGGTTTCACAGGTGGCATTGCTTATTGCATTGGTCACATTTCTCTGTACGGATATATTCAGGCCCCTGAAACGTTTCACATAATCAATATTTTTTTCTGTCTCAACCGCAATCTTGGACATCGTGAGAACAGCCTCGACGGGGTGCTTCCCGATAGCGGTTTCCCCCGAGAGCATGAGAGCGCTGGTGTTGTCATAGATCGCGTTCGCGACATCGGTTATTTCGGCGCGGGTCGGCCGGGGATTCCGTATCATGGAATCGAGCATCTGTGTTGCCGTTATCACGGGTTTTCCCGCAATATAGCTTTTCCGGATGATAGCTTTCTGTATGGCAGGAAGTTCCTCAAAGGGTATCTCAACCCCCATGTCTCCCCTGGCCACCATGATTCCGTCACTCACCCTGAGTATCTCGTCAATATTATTCACGCCGTCGCGGTTCTCAATTTTCGCGATAATCTTTATATCGCTTCCGCCATGTTCTTCAAGCACCTTCCGCAGGTCTTTAATGTCGGCCGCGGTGCGGACAAAAGACGCCGCAATAAAATCAAAATCCTGCTCGATCCCGAAGATAATATCACTGCGGTCCCGGTCGCTCACGAAGGGGAGACGGATAGTGACCCCGGGGACGTTTACACCCTTGTTGTTGCTCACCGTCCCGCCGTTTACCACTTCGCATTCAATCACGGCCCCCTTCACCGACATCACCTTCAGCTCAATCAGGCCGTCATCGATGAGGATGAGGTCACCCCGCTTCACGTCCCGGGGAAGCTCCCGATAGGTGATGGACACAATACTGCTGTTTCCCTGGACCTCCTCGGTGGTGAGAGAAAAGGTATCCCCCTCTTTCAGCTCGATACTTCCGCTTTCAAACTGCCGTATCCTGATTTCCGGCCCTTTGGTGTCCAGAAGCAGCGCCGCGGGGAGCCCCATTGCCTCCCGGAGCTCCTTCAGCATATTGATGCGCAGAAGGTGTTCTTCATGGGAACCGTGTGAAAAATTCAGGCGGGCGACATTCATTCCTCCATGGAGCAGCTGCTTCAGGATGTTCACATCATCGGTTGCGGGCCCCAGGGTGCATACGATTTTTGTTCTTCTCATCATCTTTCCTCTGATTGTTATCGCGGTATTGTGCGAAGGACCTTTTCACGAAGTCGGTCACTGTGCACTTCATACGTAATTGTGTAAATATTTCCGGAACTCCTCTGCTCGGAAACGATAGTACCGTTATTAATGACCTTTGAGAATTCACGGACAACGTCCGCCCTTATCCTCCGGTACTGATCAGCCTCAGCGGAAACCACAGAGCACCGGGCGGCGGTAAAATTTTCCGTCACAATTTTCTTTGCCATCTCCACCGCCGCATGACGCGCGTTACCACCACTGCGTGCAGTGCCCGGTATCGCCCCCACCGCCCTGACACGAAATGAATGCGCATCAGTCCAGCCGGAACGCCACCGCTCCTCCTGGTTCCGCATGTTTTTCCCGCACCCTGCCCCCAGTAAAATACAGAGAACCACCGCGCAGAACACTGTTTTCATTGCATTCATCGTTATTTTTTTCCCGTAAGGTACCGTATTGTTTTGTATATCCCCCCCGCCATGGAGGAAATCATTCCCCGCTTCTCAGACAGGAAGAGGTGCAGTATCTCAGCGACTTCAGGTGCCCGGAGATATCCGTATGATTTGTGACGGTCCCGTATTGTACCGTATTTATAATCATTGTACACAACAGCGTCAACAGGACCAATACCCTGTGAATTTGGCCGGAAGTCATCTGCAAGATTGTAATTGACCGCTACCGGATCATCAAGGTCCGAAAAATTATACCATCCCCTGCGGATATTTTCCGGAGCTGGCACTGTTTTCTCCTTCCGGAAATCCAGCCCCTGCTCTTCAAATATCTTCTTCATAATAACCGGGAGCCCCAGGGGTGAACCGATTGTCAGAAAGTATTCGATCTCCACATCCGGGACCTCCCGGGTCAGGACATCGTAGGCGATTATCGACCCCATTGAGTGGGCGATGAGCAGTATCTTTTTTTTACGGTATTGCCTGATTACATCCGCCAATTCCTTCCGCAGCGCGTCACGGGCACAGAGATTGTTCCGGGAATCCGCGACACAATTTTTGTGATAATACACATCAAGATCCCGGAAGAGACTTTTTATAATGAACTTCGAAATTGATTCGAAGTTGATAAATGAATCCTCACGAAAGAAAATATTGTCAATCTTTTCTTCAAGACGGTCCAGCACTTTCCGCTTAAAATCGGAAGGCGGCACCTTCACTGGTTTCAGCGGCCCGGGGACATAGGGATCCTCAAGAAAAAGCGGATTGCTGGAATCAGTCACTCCAGGGTCCAGAGGCGCATTGTAAAAATATCCGGCCCAGTAAACCAGAGTAAAAGCGAAAAAATGCTTCTCATGGCCGATTCTCGCAAGCCCCTCCCTGATAGCCTGCTTCCACCATTTCTCCAGGGTCTTCCTTGACGGTTTGTTCTGCAATCCATGAATGCCGATTATGACCCGGTCTCTGAAAATGTGCGCTAATGAAATCATCACGTTTTTTGCTATCTCATGAATACCATGTTCCGGGAACAGACCCGGCGATTATCGATACTGACACTTCACCGCGATATTCAAACACTTAATTTATCTCACGTCAACAATAATCAAATAAATGATTACGTGCCATATTCCTGCAAACACTGAAAGCAGCAAAAATAAGTAACCAAAAAATATTGAATCGAAGCTGACAAATGAATCCTCACGAAAGAAAGTATTTCCAATGGTTTCTTCAGGACGGTCCGGCACTTCGCTTTAAAAATATTCATTGATACGAATACTGCTTGACGTACCGCTTTACATGCATGCAATTTAATATTAATGGTTTCATTATCCAAATTATTTCTTACAATAATTTGTGAGGCGGCAGCCAGTATGCTATTTTCCTGATTATTATCATCCTGTATGCAAGCACAGGGCATTGGGATTATTTATGAATCATGCAATCAGGAGAAAAAATGAATTTTCGTGCTGCTATGCCGTTTCTGCTGTTCCTTCTGTTTTTCGCCGGATTTAACTGCTCAAAAGATAACGACAGTGAAAGCAATGTTGTCAGGTCACAGCTGAAACTCGGGATGCAGGAAGTATATTTCTCTCAGCCCTCCGAAGCTTTAAGCTGGACTTTTCCCGACATCGATGCGGCGAAACTACTGTTCGACTATATGGATGACCTGAAGATCAGCCGTTTCCGTTATACCATATTCTGGACATCTGTTGAGAGGAGTTTAGGAAATTTCGAATGGGACCGGCATGACGCGCTTATTAACTATCTCACAGGTAAAGGAATAAAACTAACCGTAACCCTCTTCGGCGACAATTACCTGTATTATCCCGATGGCTCATCTCCCTATCCCGGCCATCCTGATCCTGGTGCGAATGGTTTCTGGAATGCCTGGCTCCTCTTCGTCGAGGAGGCTGTTGCACGCTACGGTGACAGAGTTGACAGATGGGAAATCTGGAACGAACCTGATCTTGCCCAAAGCGGCAGCGGCGTGTTCTGGAAACCTCTTGTCAATGCTGCCGATTTTTCCAGTATGCTGATCGGGACTTCCCGGAAGATCAAAGCGATACAGCCCGGGGCGAAGGTCGTTATGGGAGGTGTTACCAACTTTAACGGCTACCGCTCGTTTCTACAGTCCTGCTTCGACCAGGGGATACTGGAGGATATTGACGAAATCGGCGTTCACCTTTACAGGACATCCCCGGAAGGGCCATTCGATTATAATCGTGATACCACTGTTGATATAGATTCCGCGACACCGGGCATCCAATCTCCTGCAACAATCGGAGACGAGATAACGAGCCTCAGGACTTTTGTTGATTCATACCGGCAGGGCTTCCCGGTACGAAACACGGAAGAAGGATTTATTTCCTCCTCACGGCAGGACATTGCCCAAATGAAGTATTTCACACGGATGATTCTGGTTGAGCACTCCCTTGGAATTGAGGAGGTAACCTGTTTTCGACTGCGGGTTCCCCGGCGAAGCGACTTCGTTGCAGGAGCGACAGGTGATGCCGCCTTCACAAGCCAGTCACTGTTCCCGGGGATTATCGACCAGACTGGCGACACGACTTTCACACCAAGACCTGCGTATTATGCGCTGAAGAACATAGCCCGGTATCTTATCGGCTCAAATGTGTATTACGAGCGGAGCCTCACCCTTCAGTCCGGAGGATATACGGTGCGCGTTGAGATTTATTCGAAGAACGGCCTGCCGGTGATCGCATACTGGATTGAAGAGCCCATTGACAACACGCTGAAGGTTGTCAGAAATCTATCTTTTACGATCAGCGATATCGGCTCCCATGCCTACAGGGTTATTAATATTCGGGACAATACTGAACTTTCAGCTGGAACATATACGGTGTCCGGTAACGGCATTTCCTTCAGCAACCTTCCGGCAACGGACTATCCCTTTATACTCATGGCGGATTGAATATTTTCGTTCCGGGTTTTTAATGAAAGGATGGTTCTTTGCGCGGAGGAACATGTATTGCAGTGGAGCGAAGGCCTATACGATCCTGACCATACTCTCTTTTACGCTCTTCCAGAATCCCACAGCGGGTGCATCCATGAGCGAAGCAAATTCATACGGAGTATACACAAGGACATCTGTGGATGGGACAAGATCGGGGATATCCATAAATTCGCGTGTTCGCTCAACGAAAGGAAGGCTGGTATCACAGACCAGGATCAGGTCTATATCACTGAATTTACCGAAATTATCTCCCATAAAGCTCCCGAAGATATATGCTTCACGGACCCTCCCGGCGAGCAGCATTTTAATTTTTTCCAGATATTCTTCTGCTGTAAGCCCGAAAAGCGGGTCCCGCGGTATGGTTACAAGTACATCATCATTCATTAAAGGTATCCCGAACATTCGAAAGTATTAATTCAGCGATTTCAACAGCCTCCTCCGCCCAGAGAAGGTCGTTTTCAGCCTGTTTCAACCAGTCTAGTGCCCTATCAGCTCCCATGTCACTCCCTTTAAAAAACACGTATTAAACTATGCATATCGTTAATATCCCTGGCGGTCAAGGAAAAATTACCGTAATGCTGACATGAAAAGAGAATTCAGTCCCGACACAATGAAAATCTGTTTGACGAAGGGCTCTTTTTCAGTGAGAAATGACACAATCATGGGGGGTATTAAATTTTTTACCCGGAGTGATATCGACATGTAAATAGTACCGCATCGATGGGATGAGTCCTGACCCATTATGCGAATGAAACCATTCCTCAGGGAAACAGGTCCATTATACCTGAAGATTAACAGCGCGTGGTTATATAAATGCATATTGTAATAGTAGGAGCAGGTTCCATTGGCCTGCACATTGCAAGCCAGCTCATCACCGAAAACAAGGATGTTGTCCTGATCGAAAAGAATCCCGAGAGGGCGAAGTATGTCTCGAATCATCTGGACTGCATGGTAATCAATGATGACGGCACCAACCTGGAAATACTGAAACAGGCGGGAATCGAAAAAGCTGACTTCTTCATCAGCGTCACCGATTCCGATGAAGTCAACATGATATCCTGCGGTCTTGTGAGCAGTGAGTTTGATGTCTCCTGCAAGATTGCCCGCGTCCGGAACCTTGACTACTCGAACACGAAAATTCTTGACCGGTCGTTTCTTGACATTGATTTCATTGTCAATCCGGAAGTTGAAGCGGCTCGTGTCACCGGAGCGACCGTGACAAGCGGCGCCACCAGCGACATCATGATATTCGAAAAAACCGACATCCAGGTTCGGAACTTTTTTGTCGAAGCGAATTCCCTGTTCATGGACAAAACCCTCAAAGATATCCGTATGGAACTGAAGGAGGATTTTCTGATTTCCGCCATCGTGAGAAAGAGTTCTGTCATTATTCCTTCCGGTATCACCTATGTCAGGGAAAACGATACCCTGTACCTCGTGGCCAACCAGAAAAACCTTGAACGGGTATTCATGAAGCTCGGCAAACCCGTTATCCAGATAAAAAGCGTTGTCATCGTAGGGGGCGGGACAATCGGGAAACTCGTGGCCCGGGATATTCTTGCGGCAGGATACTCCGTTAAAATTATTGAAAAAGATTATGAGCTCTGCAAGGAACTGTCCGCGCAGTTTGAGAAATCCCTTGTCATCAATGCCGACATTTCCGATGAAGGAATATTCGAAGAGGAACGCCTTTTCGAGAATGATCTGATTATCGCGGCGACAGAAAACCAGGAGCTGAATATTCTTTCCGCAATCTACGCGAAGTCCCTCGGAGTGAAGCGGGCAATTGCGATTGTGAGCAAATCCAGTTATCTCACTATCGCGTCGGAACTGGGTATTGACTCCACCATCAGCCCGAAGAGCAGCGCCGCCGACACCATACTCAAATATGTCCGTGGAAGCAATATTGAAAGCATACACAGTATTTTCGAAGGGAAGGCGGAGGTCATTGAATTCACTGTAGGCGGCGATGCCCCTATTATCAACCGCCCCCTGAAAGATATTGAAATGCCGGACAGTTCGCTTATTATATCAGTAACCCGTAATCATCAGAGCCATATTCCCGGAGGGGATTTTGTGATACTTTCGGGGGACAGTGTTCTTATCATAACAAAAAAGAAATCCATACCAAAAATTGAAATGATGTTTACAAGGACCAATGAACTTAATCCTCGTTACTAGAATCATATCATTTGTCATGGTCATAATGGGGGGATTCATGCTGGTCCCCGCATGTATTGCCTTCATATACAATGAAGGCAGCGCCCTTCATGGATTCACCATAAGCATTGTACTGATTTTCATCATCGCCGGCACCGCACTATTCGTATTCAGGAAACACCGGGGCAGAACGCTGAGCGCCAGGGACGGATTTCTCTTTGTTACTCTGAGCTGGGTATGCGCGTCCCTGTTCGGATGCCTTCCCTATTTTATATCCGGCGCCATACCGTCTTTTACCAATGCCTTTTTTGAAACTATTTCCGGGTTCTCAACTACCGGGGCCTCCATCCTTGAAAATATTGAAGGGCTCCCGAAATCCATGCTTTTCTGGCGTTCCCTGACCCACTGGCTCGGAGGTATGGGGATTGTGGTCCTCACTGTGGCGATTCTTCCGCTCCTGGGAATAGGGGGGATGCAGCTCATCAAGGCTGAGGCCCCCGGCCCCACGGTGGACAAGATTTCCCCCCGGATAACGGAAACAGCAAAAATTCTCTGGCTCATCTATGTGGGATTTACCATTGCCGAAACGGCGCTCCTCATGGCGGGGGGTATGAATCTCTTTGACGCCCTCACGCACACCTTCGGGACACTTGCCACAGGGGGGTTTTCCACACGGAACACCAGTGTCGCCGCCTACAACTCTGCGTATATTGACGGTGTCATTACGGTTTTCATGGTGCTGGCGGGAGTCAACTTCACCCTCCATTACCGTCTTCTTTCAGGAAACGTGAAATCCCTTATGCGTGACACTGAGCTCCGGACATACATTGCTATTTTCATTATATCCTCTGCGGTGATAAGCATCTCACTGTACGGCAGCGTGTACACGACAATCGGGCAGTGCATACGGTATGCCTCATTCCAGTCAGCGTCAATTCTTACCACGACGGGATTTGCCACCGCGGACTATGAGCAATGGCCTTTCATCGCGCAATCGATGATTTTCATACTCATGTTCATTGGAGGTTGTTCCGGGTCTACGGGAGGAGGAATCAAAGTGATCCGGATCATTACCCTTTTCAAGCAGGGTTTTAATGAGATGAAATACCTCGTTCATCCCCGCGGCGTGTTCACGCTCCGGCTCAGCGGAAACATCATCAAGAAGGATATCGCCAACGCGATTTCCGGTTTTTTCTTTCTTTATATTCTTATGCTTCTCGTGGTGACCTTCATCGTCGCGGCATCAGGGCAGGATATCATCACCTCGTTAACCACCGCCCTCGCCACGGTCGGAAACATCGGCCCGGGGTTCGGGAAAATCGGCCCCACGGAGAATTTCGCGTTTTACAGCGATTCCGTAAAGTGGGTGCTTTCCTTCGCCATGCTGGCGGGGCGCCTTGAACTCTATACGGTGCTTGTTATCATAACCCCCACATTCTGGAAAAAATAACTTCCCGGAACGCGTTCCGTCTTCAGGTGTTCTTCCCCCGTACCATTGAAGGGAAGATGCCGGCAAAGCACACAATTGTGGATATTAAAAATATAATTTTCACGCTCGCCAGAAAGTCTCCGTAATTGCGGGGCGCGATTTCCACACGGCCGATTACAAGGGTAAAAACAATCATGATAATCCCCATGCTGAGCATCATCCCCATGAGCCGCATGGTCCCGATTATTGCTGACGCCAGACCCAGGTAGCGTTTTTCCACGGAGCCCATAACCGCATTGGTGTTGGGCGATGAAAACATGGCGAACCCGAGACCAATCAACATAAGCACCGTGACGATATACCAGACCGGTGTCGCGGGATTGAGAAAAACAAAAAGGAAGAGCCCCAGGGTGGTGAGGGCCATCCCGATAGAGGCAAGTATGCCGGGTGAAATCCTGTCCGAAAGACTTCCCGCGAGGGGGGAAAATATCGTCATGATTACCGGCTGCGACACCAGCACAATACCCGCCGCCTGGGGCGACATCCCTTTGATGTACTGAAGGTAGAGGCTTATAAGAAAACCAATTGCGAATGTGGCGCTGTAGTTTATCAGCGCCGCGATATTTGAAAGAGTAAAGACCCTGTTTTTAAACAATGCAAGATTGATCAGCGGCTGCCCCACCCGGCTCTCAATCCACAGGAAAAATCCAAAGACAAGAAGCCCCGCTCCGACAAACCAGAAACCGGCGGTATCCGGAATAATAGATATCCCGTACATCACCGCGGGTATCGCGATACAGTACACCAGAAACCCCGCGTAATCCACCTTCTCTCCCCTGGCATCCGCCCACTCTCCGCGGAACACATACCAGGCCATCGCGATAATCACCACACCAAAAAATATATTGATGTAGAATATACTGCTCCAGCCGAAATGATGCGTGAGAATGCCCCCGGCAAAAGGACCCATCATAACTCCTGAATACACGCCGGTTACATTGATCCCCAGGGCCTTTCCCCGGAGTTCAGGAGGAAACACCGAAAGCAGTATCGCCACACTTGTTGCGAACACCATAGTGCTGCCGATCCCCTGGAGCACCCTGAAGGCGATGAGCATATATGATGAGGCTGATATTCCGCACGCGAAGGAGGAAACCGTGTATATCGCCATCCCCGCGAGAAATATTTTCTTCCGTCCGTAAATATCGCCGATGCGCCCGAATGGCACCAGAAACATCGCCGAGGCAAGGAGGAATGACGTGGATACCCAGCTCAGGAGGATCGCGTTCATGGAAAAAGCCTTGCCTATTACCGGAAGGGCCACATTTATCGACGAGCTCATAAAGGGATTAAGGAAGGAGCTCGCTGTGGTCACAAAGAGGACCATAGTTCTATTCATGGGTTTTTCATTCATTCAGATTTTCCATTTATGCGGTATCATGGCGGCGGTATTTTCATTAAAATAGCACATGACATCAGGGGCTTCATTTTTTATTTTCCCGGACCATTCACAGGTTCCCCGGGAAAGTTTACATCCAATTTTAGATACGGGGTATAAAATGTCTACTGCATATTTATTTGAGGGTTAACAGATTTCACTGTTACAGCGATATCCGCATGTGTGCAAAACATGTCCGCAGCGCTTGCAACGCAGGGCACTCCGGAATATGGAGCATGCTTGTTCCTCCGATGTCGGCTTCCCTGATGATATCATCTTCCGGGAGAGCGCCCAGAAGTTCTATCCCTTCGGGGATCACAGCACCGTCGCTGCCGTTTCTGGTGCGGTTCAGAATAAGTCCCGCCATTTCATAGTCCACCGCGTTCTCCGCCACTGACAACAGTGTACCCGCGACGGTGAGGCCCTTTTTGGATTCATCCGAAACAAGTACGAGGTGGGTGACCCGTTCCATGACGCGGCGGTTAATCTGCTCCACTCCCGCTTCCCCGTCAATAACGACATGATCGAAGTTTTCCGCGATTGCTGAAATAATGTCCCTGAGAATATTATTTACCTGACAGTAGCACCCCTCTGTTTCAGGGCGCCCGATAGCAAGGAAGGCAATGTTCCCCTTCTCCTCCAGGGCGCTGAACATCTCATAATCAAGACGTGACACTATTTCTCCTTTATCACCGCTCATGCCACCGGCGATATCCGCGATGAGGCCGTTCCTGATATCATCCACCGTTTTCCCGGCGTGAAACCCCAGTGCGGAAGCAAGGCCCACAGAAGGATCGGCATCAATTGCAAGGACCCTCTTCTCGGGGTTTTCTGCAAGTATCCGCGTAATAAGGGCGCTGATCGACGTTTTACCGACGCCCCCTTTCCCGCACAGCGCTATTATATTTGTTTTCATACCGTCACGCCTTTCTGTCTGCTGCATGTTCCCGGAGGACGTTGCGTATATTTCTCAGCCCCTGGACTTCACTGCAGACATCAACATACTCGCAGGAACCGCAGTCAAAGGACATTTCCTCCGTCATCCTGTTCATCGCATTAATCAACCGCATTGCCCGTTCTCCAATTATTCCCGCACTCCTTACATCGGCGGTTGACGATGTGATGAAGATAATCTCAACACCGCTTACGAAATCAATTGCCCTGTAGTGTGACATGAGGGCGCTTCCGAGTACCCGCAGAGAAAATCCCTTCTCCACGGCCTCTCTGCTGACACGGCTCCATTCACGCATATACTGCGAGACCGCCCGCATCATGTAGCCCTTCAGGCTGATGTCATACCGCACACCATCGAGGCGGCGGTGCCGGGCATAACAGTTTTCACCGGTCATGCCCTTCACCTCGAGGAGGACAACTTTCCCGAAGGGGACGGTGCCGGTCTGGACCTCCGGTATATCGGGGCCCATAATATGCAGCAGTCCGTCATTGATAATCCCGGGAAGTCCTGACCATACCATGAAAGAAGCGGATTCATCATGGGGATTTCCCAGCTCAACTCCTGTATCGGCGCCGAGTATGATATTATTTTTTCTTCCTTCAGGCCAGGGGTCATCTACATCCGAACCGTATGTCCGCAGGACACCCCGCGCGTTTCCCGCATCAAGAAAGTTCCGCAGATCCCTGATAATGTCCGGAAAGAGTTCCACAATCCGCCTTCAGTTCGGATGCCCGTTATGTGCGGCGCCGGAACCCTTACGGTTCATGACAAGCATATCCTGCGCAAAAAGAGCAGCACCGAGAGCTCCGGTAATCTGAGGGTTTTCAACGCTGTTCATGGTTACCCCCAGAATATTTTCAAGCGCATGAAACATTCCCTTATTTTTCGCAACCCCTCCCGTCATGACCACATCCGCCTCAATGCCGATACCTTTTGCAAGGGACGCCGCCCTTCCCGCCACAGCGCGGTGCAGCGCCCGGATAATGTCCGGTATCTCCTTTCCGTCATTGACGAGGGAAATTATTTCCGTTTCCGCGAATACCACGCACTGATTTGAGAGGGTCAGGGTTTCTTTCGACATCTCCGAAAGCGCCCCCATGTCATCAAGCTCCACCTCAAGGGCGTCGGCAATTATCTCAAGAAAGCGTCCGGTTCCCGAGGCGCATTTGTCATTGTACACATACCGGACAACGTTCCCCTCACCGTCAACACGTATGGCTTTCGCGTCCTGCCCGCCGATATCGATCACAGTCCTTACGGAAGGGACCTGCCACACCGCGCCTTTCCCGTGACATGCTATTTCCGATTCCGTCGCGGAAACAAAGGGTACATGCTTCTTCCCGTAACCGGTCCCCACACAGCAGTCAATATCTCCCACCATTATGCCGGCCTTCCCGGCGGCACGTTCCATAACCTCCCGGGCGGAATGTTCCGGATGTCCCGAGGCCTGGATCACCTCCGCCGCAAGTATCACGCCATCCTTCATTATCACCGCCTTCGCCGTGAGGGAACCAATGTCACATCCTGCCGTTATCATGAGACGTCCTCCTTTCCTTTTTCCATTGCGAACAGCGCGGCCCCGATTGCACCGGCAATCTGCGGGTCTTCACGGCGGACCCGTTTAATGCGCACACCTAATAATTTCTCCAGGGCCTTCACCACGCCGCTGTTTTTCGCGACGCCTCCGGTCATGCAGACGTCTCCCTCGACGCCGATGCTCTTCGCGAGCACAGAAACCCTCGCCGCCATGGCATTGCTGATTCCTGCCGAGATGTCCTCCAGAGAAACCATGTCATTGAGATGCTGTATGACATCCGCCTGGGCCCAGACAGTACAGGCGGAAGCAAGGGTGACGGGGTTCCCTGAACGTTCCGCGAGCCTCCCCAGTTCATCCAGCTCCACCCCGAGAACCTTCGCCATAACCTCAAGGAAACGCCCGGTACCCGAGGCACACTTGTCATTGGTGATAAACTTCATCATGTTACCCTGCTCATCAAGGCGGATAACCTTGCAGTCCTGTCCGCCAATATCGATAACGGTCCGTACCGAGGGAACAAGCCACTTCGCGCCCTTCCCGTGACAGGCAATTTCGGACACCGCCTCGTTGACAAAGGGGATTTTATCTCTCCCGTACCCCGTCCCTACAATGTATGCAAGGTCATCCATTGTACAGTGCGCCTTCTCAAGGGCCAGGTTCATCACTTCATCCGCCGAGTCCCAGGGACGCGCCCGTGATTTTATTATTACGGCCCCCAGTATCTTCCCCTCATCAAGAATAACAGCTTTGGAGGTAAGTGACCCCACATCGCATCCCGCCGCTTTCATCACAGAAGCCTCCGCACAGTGAGAAATTCAAGAAACCGCTCCTTCGTCGTCTCCCATGACTGCACCCGCTCATCGAACGCGTCAGCATACATGATGTACGTGGGGAACCCGGTGTTTTCCGTGTCCCTGGCCAGAAGCTTCACCATGCCCCAGGTGTTGCGGCACCCGGGAGTACCGTTATACACAATGAGATCGGCGCTGTACATTGATCCCAGGGAAAGGTTGTCCTGGAGCCACATGTCCGGGGCATCGTATGGGCCGCGAATCGATTTCACCATGGGCATCCGGGCGTTCATAAGCGCCATGCTGTCGATAAGCGCGTCAAGGTCTCCGGTCTCAATGGTGTATGCCGCCTCCTCCGTGCCGAACTCTTTCACGTGGGGCGCAGAGGATGCCCATGACCGGCTCAGGATATTTCCCTGGGTGGTAATACCGTACTCATCGAACATCCTCCACAGGTCAAGGTTCTGGGAATAGTGGTCAATGTAGCAGAACAATGCCCGGAGGTTTTCCTTACCGCCGGCAAGACCCGACACGCCTTTTTCAACATTCATGATGGCCGCGGAACGCATTGACTCCAGAAGGCCGGTGCATTCCGGCATTCCCGCGTAGAGGAACCGTGATGCATAAATCATAAAATTGAATACCGGGGGCAGGGGGTTGGGGATGATACGGGCCAGCTCCTCAAGGTCTGCAATTATTACATCCTGCTTCTGCACCTCAAGGAGCACCTCTTTAAGCCGGTCCGTGTCAAGCTTCTTCCCCGTCTGCTCCTCCAGGAAAGATATCAACGCCCTGTAGTCATCCCGGTGAAAGCGGTCCGACCTGCTGCCGGTAAGGTCCGGCGGCATATCCAGAGAGAAAAACGGGACCTTCATGTACGCCGAAGCGAAGGCGAAGGCATTGGCGTTGGTGTCGCACACGCCGGGGGTGTCCGTAACGATCATGTCAATGGGCGCACCGATACCGCCGATATAGGCACCGAGGGCCCCGCGCTGGGAGGAACAGGAAGTTTCCGTAAAACCGGCCTCGTTGCAGAAATCAAGAAACTCCGCGGTTCCCCTCCGGTAGATCAATGTCATCATAACCGTCATCACTTCAAGGCCGACGGGAACAACCTCCATCGCATACATGAGCGCCGGTGAAAAACAGAACGTGGTCATGGCGGTCTTGCGGCCCCGCTCCCGGGCATTGATGATATTTTCGAGATATGACGCGGTAATGCCGATAAAGCGCCTTCCCGGTTCACCGGTGCCAAGAAGTTTTTCCATGGCGCCGCTGAAGTATGGTATGTATTTCAGGACATTCCTGTATTCCTTTTCAGTCCCCGCCGAAAGCTGTGAAGCAAGTGAAAAGCAGCTCCAGAGCATCCAGTCAAAATTGTATTCCCGCGTTTCCTGCCTCATACCCGTACCTTCCCCTGCTGAATCCTTTCAAGAAACGCGTCAATACGCATCTTCAGTCTTCCCGTTTCCACAAGGGGCCCGTACTCCCGCTCAATCCGCATACAGGGAATACCCCGTGATTCGAACTCATGTTCAAGGAGGCCATTCTCCGAACCATGAAGGTCACAGAAACGGATGTTCTGGAGGATAACACCCTGGACCTTCGCCTTCGCCGCCCGTTCCATGAGCAGTGAAAGCCTCCTGTCATAGTCGCCGTACATCCGCGGACACAGGTTGTGTCCCAGATAATGACGGGCGAGCTCCTCCACCGGATTCCCCGCTTCGCCTGTTCTGCCCTCATAAAATCTTGACCCGAAACACAGGTTGTCCCCTGCCACAAGCGCCCCTGTTCCTTCGATAAGCTTCACGAGGTCGATATCGTCACTGGCGCTGCCGCCCAGGAGGAGCCGTGTTTTCCCGGAAATGCCGGAGGATTGTTCCGCTTCCGCGATATATTCCTCAAGAAGCACATTGTACTCCTCCCGCGGCATCGACGTCCCCGCCAGAAGGACACTGAGCGCTTCAGCGCCGGAACATGCCGGATCATCCCGTGTCCTGAGTTTTTCAAATTCACCGAAAAGGTCTCTGGTCCTGTTGTACACTTTTATTGACGCAGCAAGGTCTTCTTCGCGTATCCTGGCCCCGAAATGCTCCTCAACGGCGGCAATCAGTCTTTGAATTTCCTCAACAAACCATGTCAGCGTATAGTCAGTATATTTATGGGGAACGCTGAAGTGAAAAAAGAATTCAGGCAGGATACCCTCAATGTCCGTTCCGGCCTTGCGCCAGCATTCATCAAGGCGCCGCATGGAGTCGCATCCCGGCACAATCACCGTACCATCAAGAAAGCGCAGGTCACCCTGCCCCGCGCACTGCAGCATGCACTTCGGGAGGCTGCAGATGAAAGGGCCGAAATACGTATCGCCGATGGTGGTTTCCCGTGCGCTGAATCCCCTGATCCTGAAGGGAAGTATTCCCGCGGCATGAAATACCTCCTCCGGGACAAATGAGCAGGTATATCCCGCCACCGGTTTTCCCTCATCTTTCCAGCGTTTCACAAACCTGTTGTACTGCACTTCAGACACTTCAGTGAACACAGGGTTCATCACCGTACCTCCTTTCCGTTCAACGTGTCCCGGAGATACTCCAGGGCCTCCCGCATTTCACCGGACCCGTTATCTCCCGCACGGAGAAGATCGGCGAATCCCCTCACCACCGCAGGCATGACCTCCGGCGCAACAGGTTTCAGCGATCCGACGATATCGCCCGTAATCCGCCGGAATGTTTCACCTGTTTCATATTCATCGAGGGACTGCACCGCCTGGGTCATCGCATTTTTAAGGAGCCCGGGTTTCGCATCATGGACACGGTTCAGGACCGCACAAATCCTGTTCACGGAATCGGCGCACTGCTGGGGATCAATTTCAGCAATTGCCCTTTCCAACTCACCGGCGATCTCATCGTCAGAAAAAGTTGTTTCCAGGGTGTCAATTTTTCTGTTCCATTTCCGCACAACGGCGCCGGCTTGACGGAATCTTCGCCGCGCCATTTCCCGCGCGAGACCGGGGTTCTTCTCAAGAAGAACAGTGGCACTCCCGCCAAGCTGTTCAGAAATATCATCAACGCAGTTCCATGCTTTCAAAAGCAGTTCAGTGTCAACACTGCCCAGCACATTTCCCGCAAGGAAAGAAACTGTCTCCGGAAGTTTCGGCCTCCCCTGATCGCCGATCAGGGCGCTCCCGGTATGGAGTTTCCGCACCAGTTCACTCACCTCATTGATCAGCTTTCCGATATTCTCACCGCCAACCTCACCCGCGAGGGAAAGCATGACATCGGCGAGGATATCCGGCGCCAGCTTATTAACCGGCGCAATTGCCGCCGCCGCGGAGGACACCAGTATATTCACCGCCGCGGGAATGAGTGAAAAAAGGCACAGGACCTTTGCGGGGAATTTCCACAGTTCCTCATTGATCATTCCCACAAGTGCGGAGATATCCTCCCGTGAGCCCTCAGCAAGCTCCTTCAGTTCACCGAAATCCATTCCCGCGACAAGGCCCCGCACTTTTCCGCGCAGAATCTCAGTAAAAAAAACAGGGTCACCTTCATGGACAGAATTTATGATGCGCCCCAGCCCCGTACAGAGCTCCCCTGCTTTTTCAGAATCAATGCCGGAAAGAAGTCCCCGTAAAATGTCCGACTTTTCTTCAATGGGGCGCGCATTGATCTCCTCCATCACCTCCCCCATAAAACACATGATCCCGTTTACGAGAGAAGGAACATAGCGCGAAACCGCCGGGATGAATGACGGGTCTTTCAGGAGCGCCGAAAAGCCGGGGACATTCCCCGTGTCCTTTTCACGGGAGAGCCCTTTCTCAAAACCGCGGACAACAGGTACCGCAATCGCTTTTTTTATTCTGCTTTTCCCCGCCCACAGCGCAGCGGCTTCCGGCAATGCCGCTTCCATAATGTCCCTGAATTCATCAGTACCCATGAAGGCCCGGACAATTTTTTTAATATGTTCACGCTGCCCCTCCCCGGCACCCGTTCCCTGCACTGTATCACTGTGATAAACCACGATGGCCCCCTGTCCTGCTCCTATGAAGTTACTGCGTTATCCCGGATGACATTATGGATAATAAAATTATAAATCTTTTCCTTCATCACATCAGCACGTGAACCCTCTGCGCCGGCACTGCCGACAATTGCCGCCTTCAGCATCTGTATAAGCACGTCAATCTGGTCTTCGTAGGAAAAAAATTTCGGCGTCAGCATTGCGTGAAGCACAAGCCCCATGAGATACACAAAAAGAGTTTTCGCGAACTGCGGGGTGATATTCAGACGCTCCGACATGGCATGGGTATAATGTTCAGAAAATCCGTTCAGGATTTTTTCGTAATAGCCGGAACCGTCGTTTCGAAACATATCCACTGCCAGCAGAAACACATTCTGATAATACTCCCCGTATTTTTTCCACGTTTCTCCGAAAAGCTCAATCCGCTCCTCAATGGATTCCACATGCTCCGTCAGTGAAAGATAATCACGGACGTTCGTTTCCTGCACGTAGGCGAACATTTGCTCAAGGATGCTCTCCTTGGTGGGAAAATAGTGATACAGGGTCCCCGTTGATACATCAATTTCCCCGGCAATCTCCCGCATGGTAACGCCGGAATATCCCTTCCGGGTGAAAAGCGTGAAACACTTTTCAAGGAGCTCCTTTCTGTATTCATCACGGTCAACGATCTTGGGCATCTCGCATTCCTTCTTTTCTTAATAACGATCTTCGTATATCCTGTGCGCCGCGAAACGGCGCCCTGTCATTTCACCTTTGCGGGTTTCTTCTGAAGAGGTTTTTTCCTGACAGCTTTTTTCGCTGCAGGTTTCTTTTTCACATCCTCGCCGGTCAGATGCTTCGCGAGCCTCTTTCCCAGGGACACAAGGGTAAGCACCGGAGGAAGCCCCCATGGCTCGGGGATCACCGAGCAGTCGCATACATAGAGGTTTTCATATTCAGTGCGCAGGTTGGAATCGAGGAGGTCGCCTATCTTCACAGTCCCCCCGGGATGCGCCGCGAGATACCATGTCCTGAAAATGCCGCGGGCGCCGGCATGTTCCAGTATTTTTTTTGCCGCCTCATATCCCCGGTCAAGCTTGAGCCTGTCTTCCGGGGCAAGCCCCTTCCGTACGCCGCCGCTGTCCGTGAGCTTTCCCCCCAGGGAATCCCGTATCTTCACCATGATGCGCAGGGTCTTCTTCCGTGAAAAAAGCCGGTGAAACCTGAATACTTCGGCGCTGAATCCCGCGTCGATCATAAAAGGCAGCGCCATGTCGGTTATAACATATCCTTCCTCTTCATTGTGGAATCCCCCGGTCATGGGAATTTCATCGGGGCGTGCTGTAATATCCTTCACCACCCCGCACACCGTAATAAGGGGGTCATAGAAAAAATTATATCCCGCTTTTTTCAGCCCGCTTGCCCGCAGTATGACGGGAGTGCCGATCCCTCCCGCGGCAATAACAATTTTTGACCCAAAAACACTGTACTCCCTGCCGCCTTTTTTGAAAACAACGCCCTCTGCTTTTCCGTCCCTGATGATGACATGTTTCACCCGGGCCCGATCGACAAACACCGCACCGTGAGACACCGCATCGTCAACCTGCATCCGGGCGCTCCATTTCACACCGCCCGGATCACCGTAATAACCGAAGGGGTATCCCGGCTTCCACTTTTCCTGGTACATGAACTTTTCAATCTTTTTCCAGGGATATCCGAGATCATTGGCGCTCTTCATAAGGCGTGCCGCCATGGGCGTTATCATGGCATCCTTCAGTTCTCCCACGGGAAGCTCCTTTTTCGCTTCCTTTTCTTCCACCGTAACATCAATGCCATGGCGCTTCAGCATTTCGTGGGGAATTTTAAAACATGAGGCGTAATAAAAAACAGAACTGCCCCCCTTGCAGATACCCCGTACCATGCCAAGAAACCCTCTGGTAAAAAGCAGCCCCCGCCCCGGCATCCCCAGCCATTTCAAGGCCTGCCAGATATGCTTCACCGGATGCCAGCTTATATCCTCACCGCTTCCCCATTCGAGGATCAGAACTTTTTTCCCCCGTTTTGACAGCTCCTTTGCGACGGTTGCACCGCCGGGACCGGAACCCGCTATAATTGCGTCATAGTGTTCATTCTGAATTATTTTTTCCATATCATACATCCTTTGGGGAGAGTATTTATTTATATTGAACGGTCGTTATAAATAAATCCAATACGGCAGTATTTGGCAACAAAAATATTTCTTTTTTTGTAAAAAATTTTTTCTTATTAATACAGGAGTCTGCGCGGAAAACCGGAAACCTGTCACGTATTTGAATATTTTGCTTTCACAGGAAAGTGCTACAATACAATCCGCGCGTCCGCAATGACCGCTTTTCTGCTGCTGCACATTACGGGATTCAGGTCGATGGAGCTTATCCGGCCCCGGAGATCATACACCATTTCAGAAAATTTCGCGATGAGGTTCGCGATGCTTCCCATGTTAATGGCAGGCTTTCCGCGGTATCCCTGCATAAGCCTGCTGCCGCGGAGGGAGAGAAGCGCCTCCTTCGCCTCCTTCACGGTGACGGGGGCCATGCGTATGGCAACATCCTGGTATATCTCGACGGAAGTCCCGCCGATCCCTATCAGCACCACCGGGCCGAACTGGGGATCATGTTTGGAACCGATGATCAGCTCAAATCCTGACTGCATTTCGTCGAGGAGCACTCCCTGAAAACCCTGGAGGGAGGAAAGGCGGGTAAACACCGCGAGGAGTTCTTTATCATCCCGCACACCCACCACGACGCCTCCCACGTCTGACTTATGGATGATATCGGCGGATACAATTTTTGCGACAAGGGGATATCCTATTTTTCCGGCGCCCTTCACTGCCTCCTCCGCCGTCATCGCCCAGCTGTAGGGAGCGGTGTAAAGGCCGTACAGCTTCAATACCTTTCTCGCCTCGGGCTCAATGACCCACCCGGTATCGCGCCACCTGTCAAGGATTGTTTTCGCGTCTTCCTTCATCTTCCCCTCCTTGCGAGTCCCAGGGCCATGTACACGGCGCCCTCCACGGAATGGGCCACGGGAACGCCGTTTGATTCAAAGCCGTCAATGAATATGCCGTATTTATCGATGTGGGGCATGTAGGTTATAACCGGTTTGCCGGACTCCCGTGCAAGCTGGGCCACCCGCGCGCCGACATCTGAAGTAATGCCGGGAAGATACGGCAGCAGAAGCAGCAGGATACAGTCAACATAATCCTTTTCAAGAAAGAACTTTACCGAAGTCTGAAAGTCGATATCCCCGGCGCTCCCCGTAAGGTCCACGGGGTTCTCCAGTGAACAGATGCCCTGTACGCTCTTCGACAGCATGGGCCGAAGTGCCGCAGCATCCTCTTCAGGGACCTCCGCGATCGAAAGGCCGCCGTGAAAGCAGCCGTCAGCCGCGATCGCGCCGTGGCCGCCGCTGGCGGTAATGATGCAGACATTCTTAACGTGCTTGCGTGAACAGCATGAAAATACTTCGCAGTACGATACGAACTCCATCTCGTTCCGCGCTTCTATAACGCTGCTCGTCTGCAGCACTTCGGAAAACACCTTATAATCTCCCGCGATCGAAGCGGTGTGGGAACTAACCGCCCGTGACCCCCCCGGGGTCTTCCCGGATTTCAGCACCACCACAGGCTTCTTCGCGCTTTTCATCAGGGTAATAAAATCCCTGCCCCTTCCCTCGGAAAAGCCTTCAATATAGAGACCCACAACATTTGTTCTGCGGTCTTTAAGAAAAAAATCAAGCATGTCCACTTCATCAAGAACAGCCTTGTTGCCGATGCTCACCGCACGGGAAAGGCCCACCCCTTCCTGTGTCAGTTTAATGGTCTGGTCAACAAGGATGCCGCCGCTCTGACTCACCAGGGCGACGGACCCTTCACGGAGGGCGATGAGACGTTCATGGGGCAGAAAAAAGGTGTCCACACCGGGAGGTGAGAAGATGCCGAGACAGTTGGGACCTATCACCGGAAAGTTGTTCGCCTTTGCAATTTCCTGTATCCGCTGCTGCAGATCACCCCGGCCGGATTCTGCAAACCCCCCTGAAATAATAATTGCGCCCCCCGCCCCTGCCCTGACGCATTCCTCCATCACTGCCGGCACAAGCTCCGCCCTGACACTGAGCACTGCAAGGTCCACTTTTTCAGGGATTTCCGTCACCGACCTGTATACCGTTTCCCCGTACAGGGTCCCACCGGCGGGATTGACACAGTAGGTCCGCGCCTTATAGCGCAGGTTGTTTTTATGGTAGATAATATTCGCGGGATTAAATGGATTTGAAAGTGACACCCCCACGACAGCGACGCTCCGGGGATCAAAAATCTTTTTCAGGTTCATGTGCTCACACCGGCCTTAGGGATTCCGGCATACGCCGGTATGTATTCCTATCACGGCATGTCATTTTTTGCAAGACATTTTCATTGAATGGAAGGAGCGGCGGAAACTTCACCCTGTTCCGCACCGCCGGTTATCCCATCTCCCGGTACTTTTACAACAGCTATACCCCTGAGATCAACCATACACGGTGCATGGTGACCTTTCGTTAAGTTGCACGTCCATGCTGCAGGACACATGGGAGGAGTAAAAATTACATGCGACATTTTTGCAATGATACTGCAAAAATGTCGCATGTGGATTTCGAGATATTTTAATCAAATAGTAGCCAGAACTTTGAAGGAATATCCGGCAGTGATTATGACCGGAGCGCGGCAGACAGGCAAGACCAGTCTGCTGAAACATATCTTTCCTGATTATAATTACGTCTCCCTTGATAATCCTTCAGCCGCTCTTCAGGCCCAG
>ENA-UPTA01001619-UPTA01001619.1-activated-sludge-metagenome-genome-assembly--contig:-NODE-1619-length-24758-cov-12.593855_pt1 | contig 24758 bp, 32 predicted proteins | sample MGYA00238184_ERZ773361 | MGnify/ENA primary metagenome ERZ773361 (study PRJEB29100, sample SAMN05720205) | activated sludge metagenome | isolation source: anaerobic digester from wastewater... | reverse complement strand
TAACATAAGATAAAACTTTAAAATAGTAGAATAAAAAATAAATAAAACGAAAGGATGTCTTATATGGACGAAAAGAAAGATGTAGTTATTCCGGAAATCAAACAACTTCAGATTCTAGATCAAGTGTTTTCTAAAGAAGAAATTGTAAATACATTAAACGATATTGAAAGACTTGGTCGTGAAATGGAAGTTGGTGGTCAAACATCGTATCAGAACAAATTCTTTGTTCTTAATCCGGTAGAATTTCCAGAAGGAACATCAGGTAAATCCAGACAAGCAGTATTTGAAAGTGCTGTTCGTGTAGATGTATTAAAAGGAAATCTTTTTGAGTATAAGAAAATGTGTGGAGAGATGAAAATTCTCAACGCTAAAATGATTCGTGCTCAAAAGAAATATGATGAAGCTGTTAAATCTGGAGAGGAAGCAGATATTTTAGAAGCAGAAGGTGAAATTGAAATTCTTACATCTGAAATCAGACAGAAAGAATTAGCTTTAGAGAATGTACAAGCTAAATCAAAGCATGTATTAAGATCAATTGTTGATTTTTATAATGAGTATCAAGTAAATGAACAGTTATGCAATGAACTAGGATTTGAAACTTCTAAGGATTGGAATAAACTTGAAGTTGAAGATCATTACTGGAGATCTGTTAATAATAGGAAAGTCCAGAAGGCAGCAGCTTATGCAGCATTAGGAATGAACCAACAGTTAGGCGATAGTTTACCATTGCAGAATAATCTCAATGTTCAGGAAATTGCATTTGTAAGAGATAAGACTCTTCAAGAATTAGGTGTTCCTATTGCAGGCCCACAAGGTCAGCAAGCAATTGAAGCTTCTTCTTCTGGAATTCCTGAAGTTGTAAGAAGAGGTGGACCATCTGTTCCTCCACAAAGTAAAGATGTATGGGAATTAACTCTTAACAAAAAAGATATTATTATGTCAACTGAATGTCCGCATAAGCAAGGAAACGAATGTGCATTTAGACCAAAAATTAGAGGACTTTGCTCACATACCTATTGTATTCATCTAGGGTTGGCAATTCAAAAATAGGAGACGTCCAATGACTCATGCCAATTTCTTTAATTTACATGAACTACGATGTCTATTGGAAATATGCAAGTAATATAGATAGAAAATTATTTGGATCAATATACTCACAAGAATCATATGAACAAAATTTACTAATAGCATACTTAATAGTTTATAAATTAAGACCTATTGGATTTTGTGTTTGTAAAAAAATTGGCAACGGATTTCAAGTATCAACATTAGGTATAACTAAAAGATATCAAAATAAAGGTGTTGGAACATTTGTATTTGAAAGTTTATTTATCCATGCAAAGGTATTAGGATTTAGGAATATTAAACTGTTAGTAAGTAAAAAAAATAAAAATGCTGTAAGTTTATACAAAGAATTAGGATTCAATGTAGAAAAAGAAGATGGTGGTTGTTATATAATGAAGAAAAACATATACAAGTGAAAAGGATAAAGGATGAACTTAGTAGAAAAATATAATACTTGGACAAAAACTTTAGTTCCATTTAAAGATAATCGAGTATTTATTTGGCTTGGTCCAGCAGGATTAGGCGATAAAATAACTTGTCTACCAGCTTTTCGTCATTTGAAAAAAATGTATCCTGATAGAAAAGTTGTTTTATATGTTGAACCTTTAATGACTGATCTTTGGAAATATTGTAAATATATAGATTTCGTTATTCCTGAGTTTTACATTAAAAGTCCAGATGCTCTTGGAATCACTACAAACGATTTAGCTATAAGGGCATGGTGGTCATTCTATGAGCATCATCAACAACATATCTGTAAATCTGGAATAATATATATTTGTAATACTGATTATACAGATGATATTCCTCTAGAATATGAAATATCAATATTAGCAGAAGATTTACCTAAGATTGAAGAATATAAAAATGAAATATTAGACGCAGCAAAAGGTAAAAAGATTGTAGCAATTGCTCCTGCTTATACAATGTATTCTAGAATGTGGTCTGTAGAATCATGGACTAAATTAACTCAGATGTTACAAGATGATGGTTGTTTTGTTGTTTCCTTAGGTGGTAATAATGATCTTAAAGTTCCAAACGTAGATATGGAGAAATGCGGTCTAATACCGATCAGAATGGTCCCGCATGTGTTAAACATATTTGATTGTTTATTTACTTTAAATTCCGGTATGCTCCACTTGGGATCAGTTAATCAGGATGTGAGAATCATTTATATAAGCGTTGGGCAATTTCCACCTGAATTAATTGCTCCTTATAGAAAGGGAAGATTATTTCATAATATGGATGTAATAGATCATTCATGTGCTATTAAAGCAGATTGTTTTAAAAGTCACATAGAAGAAACTAAAATTCGACCAGCTATGAATACTTTTCTTGCTACATATCAAAAAGAAACAGGAACGAAATTTCCAGATGAAAATATTGAATTGATGAAAAAATATGTATGTTGGCACTATTGTGCAAAAGTTATGGACAAGTATTCTTGTTCAAAACTTATAACTCCAGAAAAAGTATACCAAATATATAAAAAAGGGTGAGATATGTCGAAAGATTTAGTTGAAAAGAAGGACTTTGATGTTTCGGAAGTTTTAACGGGAACTGAGTTATTAAAAGCTGAGGATGTTGAATTTCTTAAAGATCATGCCAATGAATTTGAACATAGATTCAGAACTAGATCATTCTTCCGATCTAGATTTGAAATGGAAGCTTCTGTCTTAAACGAGGACGTACATCCTACACCCGACTCAAAATATTGGCAAGCTATTGGAGAACAGAATGTTCACCTTACTGAATTAATTTCTTTATCTTATAGTTCAAAAAAGTTAGTAAAAGATATTCAATTAAAGGAACTTGAAATTGAACAAAAAGAATTAGAAATGGAAAAGGTTGCAAGAATTGCTGATAAACCATTGCACACTATAGGTAAGAGTGTTAAGAAAGATGTAACTGATAGAATGCTCGAAGAAAATGATCAGATTAAACAAGCTAAGATTGATTATAAGAAAGCTGAAACTGAGCATGATAAGCTTGTAATTGAACTTGATGAGATGAAGTTTAATCTCAAACAGGGGCATAAAGTTGCTCAGGAAAGAATTAGAGAAGTTAAAGAGTGGGAAGATATTATTCAAAATCTACATAAGCAGCTTGAATTTGGAGATGAAGACTTCCAGAAACATCATGCTAAGAGATATTTTGAAAGATACTTCCGTAAGGTTAGAAGATTTGATATCCTTACTCCTGATGAGAAAGAGAATGCAGTTAGTCACTTCTTATCATTTGCAGGTCATCCAGAAAATAGAGAGAAGTCACAAGAAGTTATTAATGAATTAATTAATAAAGAAGGAATGAGTCCAAATCATGGATTAATTCAGAATTTAAGAGATAGAGTTGGTCAGGATGCACCATTACAATTAAGTAAACCATTAGATACAAATTATGAATCAAGAGAAGTAGCAATGAAAGATGATCCCGTAGTTAGAAATTTCTTTGATAGAACAGTACAGAAAATTTTGGTATGTTCTCCTCATAGGCAACCTGGTGAGAAAATGGTTACAAATATTTTCTCATTACAGACTCCAGCAGCATTTGACTGTAGGTTATATGAACCAGTTTTAATGACTGTTGCAGAAGCAAGAACTAATGCAATTAAGAAAGCAATTGAGGAAGGGTATACTTATATTTTCTGGATTGATGATGATCTTATTATTCCAAGAAATGCTCTTGTTAAATTAATTTCCCATGATGCTGATATAGTTGGTGGGTTTTATTATAGAAAATATTTACCTCTTGAATCAGTAGGAATGAGAGAAATATTAGTTAAAGGTGAAAAAGTTCCATCCAAAATTACTAATTATAAAATGGGTGACATAATTCATAATACTCTGGTTCTTCCTTCTGGGTTGAGTCTTGTTAAACTAGATGTGTTTAAAAATATTGCAGAACCTTGGTTCAGAACAGTTAATATTGAAGGTGCTCCTGCTATTACAGAAGATACTTATTTCTGTCAGAAAGCATCAGCAGCAGGATATGATATTATTACTGATACTGGAATTCAAGGAATTCATGTTGATATTCAAAGAAATAAAATTTATGGACATCCAGAAATTGTAAATGTTGAACACAACGCGATAATCAACCCAGATGAATATTGTTTATATTAAGGGAGACTATGGTATATACAGATGGAATTCACTTGATGAGTGACAACCAAGAAGAATTACATAAATTTGCAAAAGAGATTGGCTTGAAGCGTGATTGGTTTCAAGCCAATCCTAAACATCCACATTATGATTTATTATCAAAAGTTATGGTGTGGAGAGCATTAAATAGTGGAGCAATCAAAACTACAACTAGAGAAATGTTAGAAAAATGTAAAAAAAGTAACTTGACTGGTTAGGAGGGCTAGATATGTTTAATATTGGAGCCTTAATAGACATAACTCAAAAAGTAGTTAATGCCTATGATAAGTATGTTAGGAGAAAAGATTATGAAAAAAGACAAGATGAAGCTGATAAAATTAATGATAATCCCGGTGCTGCTTTTAGTGACCATTTCGGTAACGGGGTGCATGATAAAGACGATGCCTCCGAAACCAGTGAAACCAAGACTTGAAACTATACAGCAGCCTGATAAAGGAGTATGTTTAGATAAAGAAAATACTGAAAAATTAATGCACTATATCCAAGATCTTGAAGATGGATATGATCAATAATCTAAGGAGAATAATATTTATGAAATGGATTTTTGTATCATCACTATTTGCAATTTTGTTTTTTAGTAGTCAAAATACTCAAGCTACACCTTATGAGTTAACCGATCCTTTTATGTCTAATAATACATATAACTACTTTTATTACAACTGTCCATGTTGTGAATGTGAAAAAACTCAGAAAGCAATTGTTAAAAAGAAAGTTAATAAAAAGAAAACTGTTAAACCTAAACCTAAAGCTGTAAAAGCTAAACCTAAAAGTGTAGAACCTGTGATTACTCCTGCTCCGTGTCCTGAATGTCCACCATGTAAAACAGCAGAACCTCCTAAGAAAGAAGTTGGTTATTGGGATACTTTTTTATTATGGTGTAATGGTGGAAATGGACACGGACATGGTGGAGATCATGATTCTAAACCTAATCCAAAACCTGAACCAGGACCAAAGCCAGATCCCGGTCCAAAACCTGGTCCATGTCCACATCCTGATAAAGACAATCATGGTCATCATTGTAATAAAGATAAACATGATGGAAAACATGATGGGAAAGACGGTACAGGTAGTGGAAAAAATAATGGGTGTTCACATGGACATAATTCTCATGGGAATGAAGGTGGTAAAGGAGACGGAAAAGGAAGTCATGGTCATTCCGGTAATGGTCATGGGAACGGTCATGGAAATGGTCATGGTAGAAGTGGTGGTCATGGGAACGGTCATGGTGGATGTAAATAGGAGTGAATAATGCGAATTCTTGTAACTGGTGGAGCTGGATTTATTGGAAGCTGTATGGTATGGCAGCTAAACCAATTAGGATATACTAATATTATAATTTCAGATGAATTGGGAAACGATAATGATAAATGGAAAAATCTTTATGGATTAAAATTTAATGATATAGTTGATATTGATGAAGGTTACGATCCTGAATGTGATTGCTTAATTCATCTTGGAGCAAATACTGATACTACAGAAAGAAAAAATAATGATATTTTAAAAAATAATTACTTATATTCTAAATATTTAATAGACTGGTATGTTAGAAAAAATAAAAGAGTAATTTATGCTTCATCTGCTGCTACATATGGAAACGGAAGTAAAGGATTTTCTGATGAAACAAGTCCATTAGAATTAAGACCTTTGAATATGTATGCAATGTCAAAGAACTTACTTGATTCTTGGATTTATAATAATGGATATTTAGATAAGGTTGTAGCATTGAAATATTTCAATGTATTTGGTCCTAACGAATATCATAAGAAATTTATGACTAGTTTTATTTACAAAATTTATAAAACATTTAAGGAAACAAATTTTACTATTCAATTATATGCATCTAATGATAGAAAATTTGCAGATGGAGATCAAGTAAGAGATTTCATTTATGTTAAAGATGCAGTCAAGATAACATCATTTTTTGTTAATGAATCAAAAGAATGCGGTATTTTTAATGTAGGAACTGGGAATGAAACAACTTGGAATACTTTAGTTGATACTGTTTCTCAAGTATTAAAAATTCCATTGAAGAAAGAATATATCGTTCCTAAACATGATGTATTCAAAACTTATCAAAATTATACAAAAGCTGACCTGACAAAGTTAAGAAAAATAGGTTGTAATGTTGAAATTAGTTCATTAAAAGATTCAGTTTCTGATTATATCAATAATTATTTAAGTCAAAATAAAACTATCGGACAATAATTTTTTTATAAAAAAATCAATACTAATAGTACGTTTTTCTATATATATTAATTCCAGAGAAGGAGTATTGCATATGCAAGAAAAACTTATTAAAGAGATTCAATTATCAAATCCTGATAATGTTATTAGAATTTGTGTTGTTACTCAAAAAAATAAGAAAAAATATGTTGATATTAGAAGGTATTGGAAACCAGAAGGGAGTGATAATTTTATTGCTACTCAGAAAGGAGTTCAGTTTCAATTAACGTCAGATCAGGCTAAAGAAATTATGGAGGGAATTATTAGTGAATTAAATAATGAAAGTGATTAAAAAAGAGGAGGTTTTAACCATGGAAGGGGAAAAACACAGTATATACATTACAAAAGCTCATACGATTGGTAAAAATGAATTATTTTGTAATATTTATAAGTGTCCCTCTTGTAATGAAACTAAAATCGTCTATGGATTTGTATTCTGCCCAGCATGCGGTAAAAAGTTAGAATGGACATTCGAGGAGAGATCATGATTATAATTTCAAGTGAAAGAATACCAATCTTTATTTGGTCGGAAGAGTACATAGAAAATGCGGTTGAGGATGCTAAGAAATTAGCATCCCTTCCTTTTCTTTTTAAGCATATTGCATTAATGCCTGATTATCATAAAGGTTATGCTCTTCCAATAGGTGGGGTTATAGCTTGTGATAAAGTTATTATGCCATATGCTGTTGGATATGATATTTCTTGTGGAATGTTAGCATTTTCAACATCATTAAAATCAGAACATTTACCATGTGACATTAGAGATATAATTGTTAATTTAATACGAGATGCTATTCCAATGGGTCGTAATCATCATAAAGAACCAAAAGATTGGAATGGGTTTGAAGAAGCTCCAAAAGACATTGAAGTAATTAAAAGAGAGTTTGACTCGGCCCATTATCAATTAGGAACTTTAGGTGGTGGAAACCATTTTATTGAAGTCCAAGCAGATCAATTTAATAATGTTTGGGTTATGATTCACAGTGGTTCAAGAAATTTAGGATGGAAAATTTGTCAGGAATATTATACAAAAGCGAAAGAATTATGTTCTAGATGGAACTCAAATATTCCTTCTCCGGAAGCATCGTTTTTACCAATTGAATGTAATGAAGCTAAAGAATATTTTAAATGTATGACTTTTGCAATGAACTTTGCTGCTGCTTCTAGATTCCATATGGCTATGACAATTCAAAATATTTTCAAGAGACTTTTTGAAGAAGTCAAATTTGGTGAGATAATTCATATAAACCATAACTATGCCAAGTGGGAAAATCATTTTGGTAAAAATGTTTTGGTTCATAGAAAGGGAGCAACATCAGCACGAAAAGATGAATACGGAATAATCCCAGGATCACAAGGTGCAAATAGTTATATAGTCAAAGGTCTAGGAAATCCCAAATCTTTTATGTCTTGTTCTCATGGGGCAGGAAGAAAAATGGGAAGAAAAGATGCAATTAAAAATCTAAATCTTGAAGAGCAAATTAATTTGCTCAATAAAAAGGGAATTACTCATTCATTGAAAAGCACCAAAGATTTAGATGAAGCAGAGGGAGCATATAAAGATATTGATGTTGTTATGAAGAATCAAGAAGATCTAGTTGAAATTGTTGTTAAATTAAGACCATTGATTGCTATTAAAGAGTTGACTGAAGAAAAAGAGGAAGAAAAATAAAAATAAAACCGAGGGGAAATTCAGTATGATGTTTAAATGTAAGGTTGATGTCGGTAAGGGTAAACCACAAACATTAGTTGTTATTAACCACAAAGATGAAGAAGAAACAATGTCAACAAGAACAGTAACCGTGAATCAGCTTCATCATATCCACATTCTTGATAGAAGTGGAAGCATGAGAAGTGAAATCAATAATCTCATTGACAATGTTCAAAAAACATTTGAGGTTATTGGTGATGATGATCTCATTTCCATTCTATGGTTTTCAGGACCCGGTGATTACAGAACATTGGTCAAGGGTGCAAAAAAGAGTGGTAACTTAAGTAAACTCCTTGATACAATCAGGTCGGTTCTTGGAACGACATGCTTCTCAGATCCATTAAGAGAAACCAATACAATCATCGAAGAATTAGTTTCTCTTTGTCCAAACATTTCAGTTAACCTTTTTACTGATGGACAACCAGTCGTTCCTTGGACTGTTACAGAAGAAGAAAGAAGGATATTCGAAGAATTAAACAAAATGAAAGCTAATGTTCTTGCTTTCAATACCATCGGTTATGGTCCTTATTATAACCGAGATCTTCTTATCGGAATGTCCTCAATTTCTGAATTTGGAATCTTTTGTCATTCACGTAGAATCGAAGATTACCTTGACATTTTCAAAGGTAATTATGAAAAGGTTTGTGAAGTTGCAACTGAAGGAATTTATGTTGGAACTTCTACAGATCAGGATATTATTTACTTGAACAGAAACTTCACAAAAATGGAACTTGGAGAGCTTGTTCTTAATAGATCTGACTCAAGAAAGAACCAAATTTTCATTATTGGTCCGAATGAATTTGAGTTTGACTATCAGAATGAGACATTTAATTCAAAAGATATCAAAACAAAACCAACTGATAAAACCATCGACAATTTCTTATATGCTTATGCATGGAACCTTTTCTACAAAGGAAACAGACAGCAATGTTTGGATATCCTTGCTAAAGTTTTATATGATAAGTATCTTGTCGATAGTCAAATGGGATCATTTACTTATGACGAATGTGGAGCTTTCTCTGATGCATTAAAGAGAGCTATCTTTTCTCCAAAGGAAAGATATGTTGATGGAAAATGTTCTTCTAAGTATATTCCTGACAACAATGCTCCATGCGTTATGGATATTCTGTCTATCTTACAGCAAAAAGAATGCTATTATATTCCCTTGAGTAAAAATGTTGACAAGTATGAAAGAATCACCAGAAAAACAGATGATAATTTTGATCTGTTTACAGCAACCAAAGATGAAGTTCGTGCTCCGATCAGTGATTTTGTATATAATAAAGAGCATATTAATCTTTCCATCAGATATACAATTCCTGGAAAGGTTAAGATCAACAAGAAAGAAGCAGACAAAGTTGGTCTTCCGACTGAAATTGATTCATTCATCTATAGGAATCATACTATTATCAAAGATGGTATGTTAAACATGAAAAAGATTGAGGTATTGATTCCTAGTGAAATGCTCACAAAAGAGTTGAGGAAGTTCATCTCTATAATTGAGAATATTGATGGAGATGGTACATATGAGCGTTGCATTTTACATCTTTCACACCTTCCCATTATCAACCGTCTTTACATCAACAGAGCTTCAACGATTGATGAAGTATTTGAAACAACCAAGAGAATCAACTATCTTGAAGCAAAGAACAAGGTTGTCAAGTTCTTACTCGATCAAACAATAGAAGAAGGATCAGCTACACTCAAAAAACAGGGTGGTTTTACTGACTACAACGCAGCTCAAATCGAAGTTCTTCAGAATCATGGAATCAATAAAGATATGAGTTACGGCGGAGTAGATAAATCAAAACCCAAAGCAGAAGCTTCTGATTCTTATGAAACCAGAACAATGGAATTCTACATTTCTGGCTTCTCTTCACTTCCAAAAGTTTCTGAGGTTCTTGATGCAATACAGAAAAAAGAACCAATCAAAAAGAAAGGTCTTGTTCTTCTCAAAGAAGCATATGATGAAGTTACAGGTGATATTACAAATGTATATAATGCCGACCTTTCAAAGAAAAATGTTGCTTTGAGAAATGCACTTCAGAATGAACAAATGCTCACCAAGAGAGAATTAACATCTCACAGAGCAACTCTCAGCACATTAAAAATGGCCAAGATTTTAACAGGTGACTGGTTCCCAGGTTTACAGGACAACGGAAAAGGTGAATATGTTTACACCAAAGACGATGTAACAATGGTTGCAAAAGTAGCTCGAACTACCGAGTATTTATAGGCATTTGAAGGGAGGGGATATAATCCCCTCCCATAAACTAGGGGGAGAAGAATGGGTATTCCATATAAAGTTTGTAAGCTTTGTCAGTTCCAATGGGAAAGAAAAAAATCAAGTCATGCATCTGTAACTTATTATGTAAATGATTCATGTCATTCTCCTGATTGTTTTATGACTATGGATTTTAGTGTAGACAATCATGGAATTATTGAAATTACATTTTGGAGGAAACTCTGTTGGTTTGATGACGTTAGTGGTTATGGAACAGCATGGGTTAAAGAATATAAAGATGAAATTGCTAAAATAAAAAATGAGAATGTAAGAGAAAAAGTTACAAATTTCTTAGAATTTCTTGGAAGATGGAAATTCAAAATCAAAACAATATGGACCATTCTTACTAAGGGATGGATTGAAGTTGAAGAAGGTTTTACAATGTTCGATAAAGAGCATGTTATAAATATTATTGAAGCTCTTGAAGAAGGGCTAAAAATAATGGAAGAACATGGGTATGAAAGTAAGCAAGTAAAGCCTGATTAGTTAACCAAGGGGGAGAGAATGTTAGAAAAATTTAGAATTGCTGGCGGTACGGTTTTAGGGAGGAATCATAAGGATATCGGTAAAAATAACCAGGACTTTTATACCTGGGATATTCAAGAAAATGAATACATAATTGGTTTGGTATGTGATGGCTGCAGTTCAGGAATGTATAGTGAGGTTGGAGCAAATCTTGGAGCCAAGATTATCAGAAAAGCTGTATGTAAACATTCTAATTGGCTCACAATGATGTCTGGTAAAACTGTAGAGTTTCTAGAGTTGGTCAGACATTTTTCATTAACAGAAATTCACGTCGAAGCAACAATCCTTTCAAAAGAATCCATTGTTCCAGTCATCCAAAACTATTTTCTATTCACAGTTATTGGTTTTATAATGACCAATGATAAAACTATCGTCTTTTCAATAGGAGATGGAGTTGCTATTGTGAATGGACAAAAGTATACAATTGGTCCTTTTGCAAATAATGCTCCACCATATATGGCATATACTACAATCAAGGATGCTGTTAAAAATTATAATGAGGATGATCAGCATTTTAAAATAATTAAAGAAATGAATACTTGTGATGTTGAATCAATTCTCATTGGAACAGATGGAATAACTGATCTTTGTAATGCAGAAAACCTCAAATATCCTGGAAGAGAAGAAAAGATTGGACCTATTTCAAATTTTTGGTCAGATGCGTCATATTTCTCATGTCAGGATAAGATCAGGAGAAAGTTAAATCTGATGAACCGTGATGTTATTAAAATAGCAGAGGATGATACCGGGAAACCCTTTGTTGTTAAACATCATGGGATATTACCAGACGACACTACTATGGTCGTTGTTTCAAAAATCTAATTATGACGGGGAGAGACTGTGGACGTATATATAAATGGAACACGAGTTAAACTCGATCCAAAAACAGCAAAAGGAAAAGGTGGTGAAGCTGATATATTTCTGATTAGTCCAACTACAGCATTGAAACTCTTCAAGCAATCAAATCATCCTGACTATGCTGGGAATCCTCATGAGCAAAATATGGCAACAAAACGTCTTGAGATCCATCAGAAAAAATTAGCATCTTTACCAAAAGGACTTCCAACAAATATCATTTCTCCTATTGATCTAGTAACAGATAAAAATAAACAGATCATAGGATATACAATGCCATTTATCGACAACGCAGAACCATTATTTAAATATGGTGAACCTACAAGAGAAGGGATAATTTCAAACAATGTTGTAAAGAAAATCTTTTCTATGATTCATCCAAGTATTATTGGAGCACATGATAAAGGTCTTACATTTGGAGACTTCAATGACTTAAATATTTTGGTAAAGAATGATGAACCATTTATTATAGACATTGATAGTTCTCAATTTGGAAGCTTCTTGTGTTTCATGTTTACAACAAAGTTTGTCGATCCTCTTCTCTGTGACCAAAAAGCAAAGTCTCCACAATTAATAAAGCAATATAATCCGGAAGCAGATTGGTATGCTTTTTCAGTAATGCTTATGCAATGTCTTATCTTTGTTGATCCTTATGGTGGAGTTTATAAACCAAAGGATCCAAAGAATTTAATACCTCAACCATCAAGACCATTGCATAGAATAACTATTTTCAATCCTGAAGTGAAACCACCAAGACCTGCTTTACCATATCAAATGCTATCGGATGACCTTTTACAGTATTTTTACCAGGTATTTGAAAAAGATATTCGTGGTGAATTACCTATTAAACTTATTCAGAATCAGGAATGGAAAACATGTCCTGTTTGTAAAAGAGAGTTTGATAGACCATTCTGTCCTATATGTCAAAAGTTCACCCCAGCACTGGTAAAGGAAACTACAACTGTGAGAGGAACTGTAACATGCACAAGAATGTTCACAACAAACGGTATGATCTTATTCGCCGCATCATTTGGCGGTAAGTTATACTGGCTATCTATTGATAAGAATGGAGAAGTTTTTAGAGAACAAGATACTAAAGTTGGGTGGTTTGGAGCAATATCAAATTACTCACAAAGATTCAGAATAGCTCAAAACAAAACATTTATTGGTCGAGGAAATCAGTTATCTTATGCTGATGGATTTGATCAAGGAAAAATAATTGTTGATAAGTTTGGCAACCTTCCAGTATTTGATGTTAATGAAAAACATCATTATTGGATAACCAATGGACAATTAATGAAAAATGGAAAATTTGGAAATGAGTTCATTGGTGAAGTTCTAAAAGACCAGACTTTATTCTGGGTCGGTCCAACATTCGGTTTTGGTTTTTACAGAGCCGGAAATATAAGCGTTGCTTTCGTTTTCGATGCTGAAAGAAAAGGAATAAATGACTCGGTTAAATTGAAGATTCCAAATGGTCAATTAATTGATTCAACTTGTTTCTTCTCGAGTAAACAATGTTGGTTCTTCGTCAGTATTCAGCAAAGTGGAAATACCGTGAACTATTGCTACATTATAACAAAGGAGGGTGAAATATTAAATCAGTGTGCAACAACTGCGGGTGATGGTTCATGGTTAAGCGGTATCAGAGGAAAATGCGCAGCCGGTGATTTCTTATTAGCTGCTACTGACGACGGAATCGTAAGAGTCGAAAACACCAATGGAAGTATTAAAGTAACAAAGGAATTTCCAGATACAGAACCATTTGTTGATTCGGGGAGTCACATCTTTCCAGGTAGTGATGGTATTTATGTAGTAAAGAAACAAGAAATATCATTGTTAAAAATTAAATAATAAGGAGAGAACTACGATGGCGAAAGGTTTAGGTTTACCTGCGTGTTTTGATGAACGTAAAGCGGAAAAGGTTTTAAAGGTCGACTATGAAGGGATAGCCAAGGAAGCAAATGCATGGGCAGATAAGAATTCTATCGAAGCGGCAGCAAAAGACAAATTCAAATTCGCTTTGATGATTATCGACGCTCAGAATACATTTTGTCTTCCTGAGTTTGAACTCTTTGTCGGTGGTCGGTCAGGACGTGGAGCGATTGACGATAATGTAAGACTCGCTCAGTTCATTTACAAAAACCTCAATATCATCACAAAGATCTTTCCTACCATGGATACTCACCTTGCAATGCAGATTTTCCATCAGATCATGTGGGTCAATGATAAAGGTGAACATCCGACACCCGGGTCAATACTCACATACGACGACATCAAAAACAAGGTATGGAAGATTAACCCAGCAGTCGCTCATGACATCACAAACGGCGATTATATGTATCTGTGTGCATTCGCAGAACATTATGCCAAGACCCTGAGCGATAACGGTAAGTATGCCCTTATCGTATGGCCGTATCATGGAATGCTCGGCGGAATAGGGCATGCTCTTGTTTCCATTATCGAGGAAGCTGTGTTCTTCCATAACATCTGTCGTCGTAGCCAGACCGGCTTCGAGATCAAAGGCGGGAATCCTCTCACCGAGAACTACTCAATATTCCAGCCTGAGATCTTACTTGACCACAGGAAGAACCCAATCGCTTCCAAAAATGCAAGATTCTTCAAGAAGCTTCTTGACTATGATGCCATTGGTATCGCAGGGCAGGCAGCAAGTCATTGCGTGGCATGGACTATTGACGATCTCCTCAGAGAAATTCTCGCTCAGGATCCAAGTCTCGCAAAGAAGTGCTATATCATTGGTGATTGCACTTCTCCAGTTGTTATTCCTGGTGTTTTCGATTTTACCGACCAAGCAAAAGATGCATTCAAGAAATTCGAAGCAGCGGGAATGAATATTGTCAGTTCAACCACGACAATTGACAAGTGGCCTGGAATCAATTTATAACTTTAAGGGGAGAAAACTATGAGCAAATCAGGAAATGTTAATCAGTTGTTTCAAAATGCACAGGCAGAGGGTATCCTTTCGGACGGAGCATTAAATGCTTTAACTGTTTTTGACATCGGAGCTGAAATTCAGAATGCTCTTTCAACCAATGTCGATGATGTTAAGGCTAGCGAGGTCATTCTCGTGAGTATGATGCCTGATGACTCAGGGTCAATCCAGTTCGAAGGAAATGAGCAGAATGTCATTGATGGTCACAACCTGGTTATCGAATCTCTCATCGCTTCCAAGCAAAAGGATAACCTTTTCGCCCATTGTCGTTACCTTAACGGTAAGATCCTTTATCCATATATCGAACTTTCCAAAGCAACAAAGATGGATAAAAGGAATTATCGGGCCGACCAAGGAACGCCTTTATACGATCAGTCGGTCATTCTTCTTGGGACAGTTCTCGCTCAAACCAAAATCTATGAAGATGAGGGTATAGCATGCCGTACAGTTACTCTCATCATCACAGATGGAGCTGACGAACATTCCAGGAAACATGGTCCCAAAGACGTCGCAGCTATTGCTCATGATATGCTCATGACTGAGAATCATATCATCGCAGCAATGGGTATTGATGATCACGGGCGTACTGATTTCAGAAAGGTTTTCCGGGATATGGGAATCAGAGATGAGTGGATCTTAACACCTGGTAATTCACAGAGTGAGATCAGAAAGGCATTCAATGTATTTTCACAATCGGCTGTCAGAGCCAGTCAGAGTGCAGTGAATTTCAGCAAATCTGCTATGGGAGGTTTTGGCGCGTAGCGACTAGAAGGGGAGGGAGAAATCCCTCCCCATAAATTTGAGGTGATTATGAAGAATCATACATTCATGAACGACGACATTATTCTTTTAACTTATTTTGGTTCAAGATTATTTGGAACAAGCACTGAAAATTCTGATACTGACATTAAAGGAATCTTTATTCCTACTCCATATCAAATATTAATGAACAAAATACCTGAGCAATATAATTTCTCAACTAAAAAAGGATTAGTATGTAGAGAAGATGCAACCGAGCAAGCAAAACAATTACTTGGTTGGACTTGTGCAAAAGCTAATATTCCCATTTATGTTTATGATAAAAGTGGAGCTGATACATTTGGAGTAAAGAATACAAAAGATGATATTGATATTGAGTTGTTATCAATTCATAAATTCATGAAACTCTTATGTGAAGGCGATACAATGGCTATTGATATGTTACATACAACTCTTCCAAATATTCTTCAACACAATATGTTTTGGAACAAAATATACTTTAATCGACATATGTTCTATACTAATCGTTTGGAAAAATTTGTTGATTATTGTAGAGATCAGGCAGCTAAGTATGGAATTAAAGGATCAAGAGTTAATGCTCTAAAAGAGTTCATAGACTTCATTTCCAATTATGAATCACATAAGAGTTTAAGAGAAATAAAATTAAGAGATATTTGGGATGATATTGAAGAAAATGAATTCTTAGCTAAAACGATGGATGAAGAACAAAAATTAAGAATGATTTATATTTGCGGAAAGAAATTCCATGAAACCGTGAGATTAAGTCATATCTTACCAATCGTTAAAGATTATTATAATACATATGGAGCAAGAGCAATTAAAGCAGCTAATAATGAAGGAATAGATTGGAAAGCTGTTTCTCATGCAATAAGAGCTGCTTATGAAATCAAATCTATTCTTACTAAAGGTGATGTAACTTTTCCTTTAGAGGAAGCTGACATTATCAGAAGTGTTAAACTTGGACAAATGGATTTCATTACAGAAGCTGAACCATTATTAACTAAACTAGCTGGAGAACTTGAAAAACTATCGTTAGAGAGTAAATTACCAAGCATGCCTGATTATGATTTAGCAGAAGAAATTGTATTAGAATGTATGAGTTATCCAATAAAAAGAGCTTGGAGGATAGGGTGTTTGAGTCCAGCATTATAAGAGGGTAAGATGAAATACTTCAAAGTTGAAATGTTTGAACCACTTTTTAAATTATTGGAAAAATGTAAGTATGTTGACCAAGAAGAAGAGCATCATCCAGAAGGTGATGTCCTTAACCATTCTATGCAATGTTTCAGACATGCTTTAAGAGAAACAAATGATTTTGATATAATTCTAGCTGCATTATTTCATGATATAGGAAAAACAATTGAATCATATGGCCATGAAAAACATAGTGAAGAATTATGTGAAAATTATTTAACTCCAAAAGCAGTATGGTTAATTGGAAACCATATGAAAGCAAGACATTTCATTGATGGAGATACAACTAAAGTCAGTAAAATAAGAGAACTTGGTGAACATCCTTGGTTTGGTGATCTCATGTGGTTAGTTAGAATTGATAGAAAAGGGAGAAACGGAAATAGAAAACTTGAATTTGACAGAGAAAAAGTAATAACATTACTAAATAATAAGATTGATGATAGGTTTAGAGACCACCGAGATAGAAGCGAAGGAAATATAGAATAAATTAATGATAATAGTAAAATTTTTCGCAGTAGTTCTCTCCCCGGTAGTGGAGGGGGTCAGTTTAGCCCCCTCCACGTTTTAAACTAATGCCTTCAATACCAGAAAGGAGAAAAAATGTTAGTAGTCAAAATCGTGAATGATCGGTCTGGAGATGAGGAAATTGGTAATTATCGTTACGAAGTATTGGTTAATTTAACAAGTATTGCAAAAGGAATTATTTTAAAACATAATAGAAAGACCGGATGGCAGGGACTTTTAAGAGATCTCTTAAGACAAAATAGAGATGATATTAATTCAATTTGGACAATAACAACAGTTAAAAATGCAGGAGATGCAAGAAAAGTAGGTTGGTACTTCTTTAAAGAAGATGCAATAGAAGCAATTGAATGCAATAATTTAGATATTAATGAATGTTTACATTATCCTTATGCATTTGCAGTTGCAGAAAAATTAGGAACAGGAACTTATCCTCATTCTTATGAAAGAATTTGGTTTAAATGGGAAGGGGATGAACAAACCGGAAAATATATTAGATTAGAAAAAACACCAGAAGAATTTGAAAACGTAGTTAATTGGAGTATAGGATAAGCACAGATAGCTCAATAGGTAGAGCGCAGGACCGATAATCCTGTTACCGAGGTTCAATTCCTCGTCTGTGTACCACGCACCTGTAGACGAATTGGTTAAAGTCACCAGCCCTTCAAGCTGGAGTTTGTGGGTTCAAGTCCCGCCAGGTGCATTAATCTATTTATTCAAATAAAAATGAGAAAGGGACGATATATGAAAAAGTGTTTTATTTTAGCGATGTTATTGTTAGGTATTTCTTCATGTGGTTGGCAGAATGATCTCCGTGAAAAAAATATCTGGAGAGAACAAAAACCTGCATTAAGACAGATTGATCATCTCAACTCAGAAATTAAAATGGAAGTTATTGATGAAATTCCAAGTATGAAAATTACAATTATTAGATTTATTGATGCAGGACATACAAGATATCTTGCTGTTAAAGGAGATCAAGTAAGTATTTCAACACAAACAAGTAGCGGTGGTAAAAATCCAAAACATGATGACTCATCAATTCAAACTGTAAACTAAAGGAATAAATTTATGGTAGATGTTGAATCTTTAGCAAGAGAATTACATGAAGCAGGAAGAGAAGCAGTTGAGAAGGGAGCAACGGTTGCAGCCGATAAATTCGGTGAAAAGACAAGGACTTTTCTTTCTTGGGATGAATTAACTGAAAATGCTCGAGAAGGTAGAAGGATACAAGCAAGGTATTTATTAAGAAGATACAAAATTGAATTATTAGTTTAACAAAGTAATGGAGGATTAGCCTAATTGGTAAGGCACCGGTCTTGAAAACCGGCGTTACCGAAAGGTATTGGGGGTTCGAGTCCCTCATCCTCCGCCATAGGACTGTAGTTTAATTGGTAAAACGGCTATACATACCGTATAGAAGATGAGGGTTCGAGTCTCCTCTAGTCCGACCATATATGGGACCATAGTTTTAATTTGGGAAAACGCTGGGTTTGCACCCCGGAATTGAGGGTTCGAGTCCCTCTGGCTCCATTTTAATTTTAATCGAACTTTTAACTAGAATAAAGGTTAAAAGGTCAAAAATATGCTATGCAAAGGTGGATGTGGTAAAGAAGTAGTATTTGGAAGTTGGTGCTGTAAAAATTATTACGAATGTGAAGGATATAAAAAGAAACTTTCTAACAAAGCTAAATTGCGAGGTAATAATGGAATTAGAGGTAGACTTAGTAAAACTGTTTTACCTGAAGGATTGACTCGCAATGATTTTATCATGATAGAATTAATTTGTAGTAAATGTAATGAAAAATATGAAACAAAATTAAAAGTTTCAACTATATACAATTCTACATTTAAACCTATATGTAAAGTTTGTAAAAATGAAAAAATAAGACAAGGAATGCTTACAACTTATAATGGTGAATATAATAATTTAAGTTATTCAAGAAGAAAAAAAGTATGTTGGAAAGAGCAAAATTATAAATGTAATAAATGTGGATATAATCAATATTCTATAGATGACGGACCTTATCAACTTCATCATAGAGATGGAAATAGAAATAATAAAACAAGAGAAAATGAAGAAGTTTTATGTTGTAATTGTCATTCTATGACTAAAAATTTTGGATTTAAAAATAGAAAACATTCAATAAAATCTAAAGGAGAAATTGGAGAAAAAAGCAAAGGAAGAATAATAAGAAAAAAAGAGTAATTGCTTTAGTAATTCTTAGGAGAACCTTATGCATATCTCATCACATGAAACAATGAAAAAATTTTTATCTGATTTTGATGTAAATCAAAAATTAAAAGTTTTAGATGTTGGTTCATTAGCTTTAAATTCAACATTAACATATAGAACTCTAATGAGTGAAAATTGGCAATATATCGGATTGGATATTGTCGGTGGACCAAATGTTGATGTTGTAACTGAAAATGTATATAAGTATCCATTTGTTAATTGTTACTTTGATATTATTATTTCTGGTCAATGTATGGAGCATGTCCCTCAGATTTGGACATGGATGGATGAGTTATATCGTCTATTAAAACCAGGTGGATCTATTTGTATTATTGCTCCATCAGCAGGAAAAGAACATACAAATGCTGATTTTTGGAGAATAATGCCTCAAGGTATGAGTTACATAATGGAATGGGCTGGACTCAAAGTAAAAGAGGTATTTTTAGTAGGAAATCCTAAATGGAATGATTGTGTAGGAATAGCGGAGAGAATACAATGAATTATGAAGAATTGAATAGTAAGTATAAAAATACAGAATTTGTAAATCTATTTAAAGAATTAATTAATCTTTTACAACCAAAAGTTTATGTAGAATTGGGAATAAGGAAAGGATACACTTTCAACCAAATTTCTCCTCTAGTTGAAAGAGCTGTTGGTATTGATATAAAGATATTAGATAGTGTTATTAGAAATCCAAATGTTGAACTATTAGAAATGACAACAGATGATGCATCTATTATTTGGGAAGATCCAATTGATTTCTTATTTATAGATGCATGTCATGAAAAGAATCAAGTATTAAAAGATTTTCAAAATTTTTCTAAATTTGTAAAAGAAGGAACTGGAATTATAGCAATGCATGATACTCATCCTATTTGTCAGGAATTATTATCTTTTGATAAATGTGGAGACGCATGGGAAGCAGCATGGGTTATAAGAAAAAATATGAATAAGGAGTTTGAGATGTTTACAATTCCGGGACCGTTTGCAGGAGTAACGCTATTAAGAAAAGCTAAAAAACATTTGAGTTGGTGATTTATGTTTTCAGTTATTATTCCAGTGCTAAACCAAATCAAATTAACAGAGCAACTTTTTGACGGAATTTTAAAAAATACACTTTTACCATCAGAAATATTTTTAATTGATAATGCAAGTGAAGATAATTATTTTGACTTTTTAAGAAAATATGAGAAGTTAAGAATTATTTATGTAAGAAATGAAAAGAATATTATGGTTAACGCTGCTTGGAATTTGGGAATATCTTTAGCTAGACAAAGATATGTTACTATCTTAAATAATGATATTTTGATTTCAAGTACGTTTTTTGATAAAATTAAAAGAGCATTTGATTTAGATAATAAAATTGGTATTGTTGTTCCAAATACAGTTAAAGATATTAATTATAATTTAGAAAACACAACAAAAGAAATTAAGATCAGAGAATTAAATAAAAGAGAAGGCTGGGCATTTACAATCAGAAAAGAAATTCTTAATAAAATTGATCCTATTCCTTCTTGTTTGAATATATCATGTGGTGATGATTATTTATTTGAATGGTCTAAAATTAAAGGTTATATGAATGTAAAAGTCATGAACAATTTTATTTATCACTACGGAAGCGCAACTATTGTAGATAATGATTTTGAAAAGTTATGCATAATAACCAAAAAAGAAAGATTAGATTGGTTTGAAATAAAAAGTCAAATGTATAAAAAAGTAGAAGGAGAGTTAGCCTAAAGGTAAGGCAACGGTTTGCTAAACCGTCGACCTAACGGTCTTACAAGTTCGACTCTTGTACTCTCCGTCAATGGACAGGTAGCTCAGCTGGTAGTAGCGTTGGATTGAAGATCCAAGCGTCGGAGGTTCGATTCCTTCCCTGTCCACCATTTAAAAAGTCATTTTCATTTAAACATAGAACTAAATATTAAAGAAATATGGAGGTGATTATTATGAAGTAGGTTCTCATGCCACCCTAATCTCCTATTTAGCATTTGTCATTTGCAAATTACAAATACTAAAAAATAGGAGATAAAAAAATGAAAAAGATTTATGAATTAAAAGCATTATTAAAGGAAAAGGCATCTTATATTAAACAGCGTAGAAATGACGCTAGAATATTAAAGCAGGACGGTAAGGGTTGGCAGGCTCACGAAATCCATATCAGTCTTATCCCTAACTCCAATGAATATAGACATTATCACATAGCTTATTGTGAATTACGTGGACGGACTAGAGATCAGATCGAGAAACCTCGAGAAGGTAATAGTCCAAACGAGAGTAAGATCAATAAGATAAAAGAATTATATTCAGAAGGAGTTGAAAATGAAAAAACTCTATGTGTTGGTTAGAAACGACTTGAGACCGGCATATAGAGCTTGTCAAGCTGGACATGCCGTGGCAGAATGGGTGTTTGAATTTGGCTAGGACAAAGAGTGGAGAAATAACACACTCATATATCTCGGAGTAAAAGACGAGAAGGAATTAAATAAATGGATAGAGGAACTGGACCTAGAAAGTAAAGAGTTCTCAGTATTTAGAGAACCTGATTTAGGCAACCAAGTCACTGCCATTGCTTGTCTTACTAAGGGTAAAGAATTCAAAAAGTTAAAATTGTTAAGTGATGAATAATTAATTGGGTCGGTAGCTTAATGGCTAAAGCTGTGGTCTCTAAAACCATGAGTGAGGGTTCAATTCCCTCCCGACCCTCTATTAATTCTAGGGGGAATTATGAGAATCATCTTTCTTGATATAGACGGAGTTTTAGCGTCATTTGATTATTTAAGAATTATATCACATCTAAAAGAAAAGAATCCCGATAAGTATGGGTATGCTTTTGATTTAAGATGTGTTAAGAATTTACAATGGATATTAAATGAATGTCCTGATGTAAAAATAGTTATATCATCATCTTGGAAATTTATGAAACTTCACAATTTATTGGATATGTGGAAAATCAGAGAACTTCCTGGAGAAATCATTGATGTAACTCCAGATCTATTACATACACCAATAGAGACTTCAAGGGGTATGGAAATAGATGAATGGTTATCCAAACACCCTGAAGTTGAAAGATATGTTATCATTGATGATGATTCAGATATGTTAGAGAGTCAATTGAACAATTTTATAAAAACCAATCCAACCTATGGATTGACAGTTGAAGATAGCGTTAAAGTGATTCAAATACTGATTAGTTAATATGAACAAAAAATAAGTAATTTGGGCAGGTGGTCGAGTGGTTAATGGCAGCGGACTGTAAATCCGCCCCCGAAAGGTTCGGAGGTTCAAATCCTTCCCTGCCCACCAATAAAAATAAATTGAACCCTTGCTTAGAACAAATATTAAAAGCAAGGGTTCAATTTATGCATATCTGTCCAATTTGTAATAAAAAACATGATGGAACTTTTGGATCAGGAAAATACTGTAACAGAAAATGTTCTAATACAAGAAAACATTCAGAAGAAACAAAGAAAAAAATTTCAGAAAAAGTTAAAGGTAATCCTTTATGCGGATGGAGAAAAGGAAAGAAAATTTCAGAAGATGAAAAAAGAAAAATATCAGAAACAAAACGAAAAAAAAGATTAGAAATGAATTTTGATGATATTAAAGATTGGTCTAGTAAAAGAATAAGAATAATTGAAGAACAAGAAGGTAAATGTTTTGAATGTGGAATTTCAGAATGGAATGGAAAATCAATTAGTCTTGAAATTGAACATTTAGATGCAAACAGAAATAACAACAAAAGGTCTAATTTAATAGCTTTATGCCCAAATTGTCATTCTCAAACTAAAACATGGAGAAGAAATAAAATAAAGAAAAGATTTACAGATGAAGAAATTTACAAAAAATATCTTGAAAGTAATAGAGATTTTAGTTTAACATTAAAGTCATTAAATTATGCTCAAGGATCTAATTGGAATAGGTTAAAAGATATAGTAATAAGATTTGAGAGAAATGCGGGTGTAGCATAAAGGCTAATGCACTGCCCTTCCAAGGCAGCTTCTTGTGGGTTCGATTCCCATCACCCGCTCCATTTTTAAATTACTGGAGGAATACGTGAGTAAGCGAAAAAAATCGAAACCAAATCAAGCTCCATATGAAAGACTGGGAATAGTTACAATAGATGAAGTATTAGCTGTAAAAGATCAAGAAACATATGTTTTTCTAGGGGAACAAGTAAAGCTCACAAGTTTACGAATGCAAACATTTTTACATAAAGGAACTGTGTGTTCAGCGTGTGGTCGTGAAGCAGCATATTTTGCAGTGGAAAGGCATTGGAGTAGACAAGAAGGACATTCAAATACATATCATTTAAATTTGTATGGACTTGGAGTTGAAGAGAATGAAATACTCTATACTCATGATCATACAATTGCAAGAGCTTTAGGTGGCAAGGATCAAATTTCAAACACTGAAACAATGTGTTCTCATTGTAATAATTCTAAAAGTGTTTGTGAGAACAAAATTGCACAATTAAATGAATGGTACAAGAAAAACGGAAAGAGTTTAAGAATAGCAATAGTAAATGAATAGGTGGCCGAGTGGCCAATGGCAGCGGTCTGCAAAATCGCTTATCGTGGGTTCGAATCCCACCCTATTCTTGTCCGGGTGTAGCGCAGCTTGGTAGCGCACTTGATTTGGGATCAAGGGGTCGGAGGTTCAAATCCTCTCACCCGGACCAGTTTAAAATAAATACGCCCGTAGCTCAGATGGATAGAGCATGTGCCTTCTAAGCACAGGGTCGGGGGTTCAAGTCCCTCCGGGCGTGCCATTTAAAAAAACAAGGGTCGTTAGTCTAATTGGAAAAACGCTTGACTCCAGATCTTGAATTGAGGGTTCGAGTCCTTCACGGCCCGCCAAGTTTTGGTCGTGTCGCCTAGCGGCTAAGGTATCTGACTGTCTATCAGACCATCGTGGGTTCGAGTCCCATCACGACCGTATGAGAAGGATGTGGAGTTGGTCGTCCAATGGCAGGACGTGTGACTGTGGCTCACACAACGAGGGTTCAAATCCCTCCCTTCTCCCCAATTAAAAAAAGAGGTAATATGAGAAAAAGATTAAAACTTAAAAAAAGATCTTGTTCTTTATGTAAACCTCATAAGATGCACATTAGTAATAGATGGAAAGCAAAAGAATTACAAGGAATTGAATTAGCTGAAAAAGAAATAAAAGATGTTCATCGGTAGCTCAACGGTGGACATAGGCTACTGCCAGTATCACCTCGGGCGCCTGACCAAGGACAACCTCTC